>Ga0247730_1000012_pt1 | contig 254195 bp, 249 predicted proteins | sample UWRJL073202C2_FD_180959 | JGI IMG/M metagenome (GOLD analysis project Ga0247730, IMG submission 180959) | Plant litter microbial communities from Arlington Agricultural Research Station in Wisconsin, United States - UWRJ-L073-202C-2 | ecosystem: Environmental > Terrestrial > Plant litter >... | reverse complement strand
TTTAAAAAAACCTCGCAATTAAGCCAAGGCTCGAATATTTTAATTAGTTTACCATCCACCTGAAGCACCACCACCTCCGAATCCGCCACCACCTCCGAATCCGCCAAATCCACCACCGCTTGAGTTTCCACCTCCGAATCCTCCAAAACCTCCACCAGAATTTCTTCCGAGACTACTTAAGATAATTATGTCGGACAAATCAATGCCTCCACCTCGATTGCCTCCATTTCTATTGTTTTTGTTTTTAGCAATAATGATAATTAAAACGATAAAAATGATGATGAAAAAGACTAAACCACCACTTGAAGATTCTCCTGATTTTTTGTCATTTTTGTATTCACCGCTCATTACTTGCATGATAGCAGTTGTGCCCTTATCTATTCCAGCATAATATTTAGCCTGTTTAAATTCTGGAGTAATGACTCCATCGATGATTCTTTTAGATAAGGCGTCAGTCATTAAATGTTCAGTTCCATATCCAGTGGAAATATTGATTTTTCGGTCTTCTATTGCAATCAGCAGAATAATTCCATTGTCTTTGCCTTTTTGACCAATTTGCCATTTGTGTCCTAAATCTGTTGCATAGCGGGCAATATTTTCGCCTTGAGTGGTTTTTACAATAATGACCAAAACTTCAGTGGAAGTAGTATCAGAATAGTTTTTAAGCTTTTGGTAAAGTTGCTGTGTTTCGCTTTTAGTCAAAGTTCCTGTCTTTTCTAAGTCCATTATGGGATGGATGAAGCTTGGTTTTTCAGGTATTTCAAATGACTGCGAATAACCTCCAAACTGGAGCATGATAAGTGCAAGGATAGAGAAGAAAGCTTTTTTATTTATTTTGAGATATTTCATTATCCTTTTGATATTTCATTTGAAAGTTCATCTTTGTCGCCACTCTCAAAGGGGAAGTGTTTTTCAAGCCTTTCGCCGGCTCTTAATATCCCAGCAACCAATCCTTCTTTAAACTTTTTTTCTTTGAAATGAGAAATGACCGTATCTCTGGTACAGTCCCAAAAATCATTCTCTACTACTTTGTCAATTCCAGAATCACCAATAATAGCAAAAGTGTGGTCTGAAACGCCAACATAAAATAATACGCCGTTTCTTGCCGAAGTTGCGTCCATTTTTAAAAAATGAAAAACCTCCTGAGCTCTTTCAAGCGGCCGTTTTTCTGTATGATTTTCGATATGAACCCTGATTTCTCCCGAAGTGTTTTTTTCAGCTTGAGAAATTGCATTGACAATTTCCTGCTCTTCTTGCGGCGTTAAAAAATCTTCAGTTACTGACATAATTAGTTTATTTATTGAAATCAAATTTTACTTTTGGAGCTTTTTCTGCTCCTGCATCAGATTTAAATCTAGCAATCTCATCAAAACTAAATAATTTTGCAAAAATTACCGTTGGAAAACTTCTTGATTTTTTGTCATAGATATTAGCAGCATCGTTGAAACGATCTCTGGCAACATTTATTCTGTTTTCTGTGCCCTCTAGTTGTGATTGCAGTTCTAAAAAAGCTTGAGTGCTTTTTAAATCAGGGTATCTTTCTACTGAAACAAGTAATCTAGATAGAGCACCCATTTCCTCGCTTTTCGCTTGTTGAAATTGAGCTAATTGTTCAGCTGTAACATTAGATGGATCTATGTTTATTGATGTTGCTTTTGCTCGGGCATTCGTAACTGCTTCAAGAGTAGATTTCTCAAAATCGGCAGAACCTTTTACAGTACTTACTAAATTGTCAATTAAATCATTTCTCCTTTGATAAGCACTTTCTACATTGGACCAAGCTGTTTTGGCATCAGCCTGAACACTTACTAATCCATTATAGGAACTAATTGACCAAATAATCAAGATTAAAGCAATTCCACCTATTATTAACCATTTTTTCATTTTGTTTTGTTTTTAAAGTTTATTTATTGATTTGTATTTGTTTTATTTTCTGAAATTTATTTTACTAACTACAACGCATTCTTAATACTACTCAACTGCGCCTTAATAGATTCCAACTTACTAATCACCTCAAATTTATCCAAAGTCTTTTTCTGTCCTTCTTTCAAATGCGTTTTCGCGCCTTCCAGAGTAAAGCCGCGTTCTTTTACCAAATGATAAATCAGTTGCAGGTTTTTTACATCTTCGGGAGTAAACATTCGGTTTCCTTTTGCGTTCTTTTTGGGCTGCAGAATATCAAATTCTTTGTCCCAAAAACGAATTAGTGAGGCGTTTACGTCAAAAGCCTTGGCCAATTCTCCAATGCTGTAATATCTTTTGTCTGTTGGTAAGTCTAAATGCATTAATCTAAAGATTGGTTTTCTTGATTCGCTAATTTTGAAATGGCTGCAAATTCTGCCGCCGAAATATTTCCGTAATAAAAATTTAAAGGGTTTACGACTTCCCCGTTTTTGTGTACTTCATAATGCAAATGCGGCGCTTCTGAACGTCCCGTGCTTCCCACATAACCAATCACGTCGCCACGTTTGACTCTTTGCCCGGCTCTGACTTTGTATTTGCTCAAATGTCCGTATAATGTTTCGTATCCAAATCCGTGCCGAATCACAATATGGTTTCCATAACCTGACGCGGTGTTGTCTGCGCGTTCCACAACGCCGTCGCCAGTCGCATAAATCGGAGTTCCGGTTTTGGCAGAAAAATCCATTCCTGCGTGAAACTTCCTGATTTTTGTAAACGGGTCGCTTCGGTAGCCAAACCCAGACGCCATCGACTTTAAGTTTTCATTTTTAACCGGCTGAATCGCTGGAATTGCCACCAATAATTTTTCCTTTTCCTTAGCCAATTTCAATATTTCGTCCAAAGATTTTGACTGAATTACCAGTTCTTTTGAAATGACATCCACACGTTTTGTCGTACTGACAACTAATTCTGAATTGTCATAACCTTCCAAAGCTTTATAGCGATTCACACCGCCAAAACCTGCTTTTCGCTGTTCTTCAGGAATCGGTGAGGAGTTAAAAAATACTCTGTACAAATTATTATCTCGTTCTGCAACATTTTCCAAAACTTCATCTACTTGGTCCATTTTCTTGTTCAAGAGCGCATAATTGATTTTCATATTCTCGATTTCACGAGCCTGAAGTCTGTCCTTTGGAGTTTCAAAAAACGGCGTATTGATCAAAATTACGAAACACAAAAATCCAAACAATCCCGAAGCCAATAAAAATAGAGCAATTACGCCTAATTTCTGTCCTTTCTTCGGCTTGATTTTTCGGTAAGCTAAATTTTCGGTATCGTAATAATATTTTACCTTTTTCATATTTTAAAATATGCTATTTTTGCACCTTTATATGACTAATATAGGACAAGATTTATTTCGTGTCGTATAAATTGTTGATATTGTATTTCTTATGATATTTATGTTATATGATAAAATATACACTATTTCTTAGACGAACAAATTTAATAAATGTTTCATACGTTCGCCTTTTTATTTTGCAATAATAAATTTAAAATGTTGACGGTCAAGATCACTTCGCAAAGCCTTGAACCTTAAACCCAAGACCTTAAACCAATTTTCAATGAAATCACAAGATATCAGAAAGCAGTTTCTACAATTTTTTGAAAGCAAAGGACATTTGATTGTTCCTTCGGCGCCAATTGTTCTAAAAGATGACCCTACCTTGATGTTCAACAACTCAGGAATGGCGCAGTTTAAAGAATATTTTTTGGGGAACGCCACGCCAAAAAGCAAGAGAATTGCCGATACACAAAAATGTCTTCGTGTTTCAGGAAAGCACAATGATTTGGAGGATGTAGGTTTTGATACGTATCACCACACGATGTTCGAAATGCTTGGAAACTGGTCTTTCGGAGATTATTTCAAAAAAGACGCCATCAATTGGGCTTGGGAATTATTGACGGAAGTTTATAAAATTCCGAAGGAAAATCTATACGTTTCTGTTTTTGAGGGAAATCCTTCAGAAAATGTGCCGTTTGACCAGGAAGCTTGGGACATCTGGAAAACTTTAATTGACGAAGACCGAATCATTTTAGGAAATAAAAAAGACAATTTCTGGGAAATGGGCGACCAAGGTCCGTGTGGTCCTTGTTCAGAAATCCACGTAGATTTAAGAACTGCGGCAGAAAAAGCACAAGTTTCTGGAAAAAGTTTGGTGAACAACGACCATCCGCAAGTGGTGGAAATTTGGAACAACGTTTTCATGGAATTCAACCGTAAAGCTGATGGTTCGCTTGAAAAATTACCAGCACAGCACGTCGATACCGGAATGGGTTTTGAGCGTTTGTGTATGGCTTTGCAAGGCGTGACTTCTAATTATGATACCGATGTTTTTACACCGCTTATTGAAGAAGTGGAAAAAATTACAGGCCACAACTACACTTCAAACGAAGTTAAAAATGTAAGCGAAGAACAAGACAAAACGAATATCGCGATTCGTGTAATTGTGGATCACGTTCGTGCAGTGGCGTTTGCTATTGCAGACGGACAATTGCCTTCAAACACAGGAGCTGGTTACGTGATCAGAAGAATTTTGCGCAGAGCAATTCGATACGGATTTACTTTTTTAGATACAAAAGAACCGTTTATTTATAAATTGGTGGCTGTTTTGGCAAATCAAATGGGCGAGTTTTTCCCAGAAATCAAGTCACAGCAAAACTTGGTTACCAACGTAATCCGTGAGGAAGAAGCTTCATTTCTAAGAACTTTAGATCAAGGATTACAATTGCTGGAAAATGTAGTAAAAGACACAAAAGGGCAAGAAGTTTCAGGAGCAAAAGCATTTGAATTATATGATACTTTCGGATTTCCAAAAGATTTGACAGCCTTGATTTTGAAAGAAAAAGGAATGTCTTACAACGAAGCGGAATTTGACTCAGAACTGCAAAAGCAAAAAACAAGATCTCGTGCCGCTTCTGAAACTTCAACTGACGACTGGACGATTTTGGTCGAAGGAAATACCGAAAATTTCGTAGGTTATGATGAAGTAGAGAAAGAAGTAAAAATCACAAGATACAGAAAAGTAGATTCTAAAAAAGACGGTAAATTATACCAAATCGTTTTAGATAACACGCCTTTTTATCCAGAAGGTGGTGGTCAAGTTGGTGATAAAGGGACACTGTTTACGCCAAACCAAGCCATCGAAATTCTAGATACAAAGAAAGAAAATAACTTGATTTTGCACTTCACCAAAGAACTGCCAGAAAATCCAGAAGGGAAATTTATGGCGTTGGTGAATACAAAATTAAGAAGCGAATCAGCGAGCAATCACTCGGCTACACACTTGCTTCACCAAGCTTTGCGTCACATTTTAGGAACGCACGTGGAACAAAAAGGTTCGTTGGTTTCTCCAAATTACCTTCGTTTTGACTTTTCGCATTTTGCAAAAGTGACCGAAGAAGAATTGCAGGAAGTGGAAGTTTTTGTAAATTCAAGAATTCAAGAACAATTGCCTTTGATCGAAAGACGCGATATTCCGTTTAAGCAAGCGGTGGAAGAAGGCGCAATGGCGTTGTTCGGAGAAAAATACGGCGACAACGTGCGTGCGATTAAATTCGGAGAAAGCATGGAACTTTGCGGTGGAATCCACGTTAAAAACACTGCAGAAATCTGGCACTTTAAAATTGTTTCTGAAGGAGCCGTTGCAGCAGGAATCCGAAGAATTGAAGCGATAACCAATGAAGGCGTAAAAGCGTTTTTTGCGTCGCAAGAAGTGGCTTTGAAAGAAATAAAAGAAGCGTTAAAAAATCCGCAAGATTCATTGAAAGCAGTAGTTTCTTTGCAAGATGAAAATGCGAAATTGAAGCAAGAAATTGAAATACTAAGGAGTGAGAAGGTTCAGAATATTGTTAAGGAGATATTTAACACATTCCAAGATATTAATGGGATTAGGTTTTTAACTTGGAGCGGTAATATTAGCCCAGACATGGCGAAAGATTTAGTTTATTCTTTAGGCAAAGTTTACAATAATTTATTTGTTGTAATTGCATCTGTTGAGAATGATAAGCCATTGCTGACTTGTTATATTTCAAAAGAATTAGTAGCAGAAAAAAATCTAAACGCAGGGCAAGTCGTTCGCGAATTAGGAAAATATATTCAAGGCGGCGGTGGCGGACAGCCTTTCTTTGCAACAGCAGGAGGAAAGAACATTGCCGGAATCAAGGAAGCTTTAGAAAAAGCAGTTGACTTTGTAAAATAGATTGCAGATTTCAGTTTGCAGAAATAAAACCACAATGTAACTGTTGTGGTTTTTTGCTTTATAAAACTACTCCTGAGTAGTAAAAAATGCAATCGGCCAATAACAAAATCCATCCGGCCTACTATAAAACGCATCGGGCCTATATAAAAACACAATCGGCCTATTGCAAAATCCATTCGGCCTACTGCAAAATCCAATTGGCCTGCTGCAAAAATCATCGGGAGTAGTACAAAATGCAATCGGCCTACTACAAAATCCATCCGGCCTACTAAAGAATCCATTCACAGTAGTTTTTTAAATCCTAACTTTAAGCATTATAATTCTTGCAATTCTATTTTAAAATCCTGACTTTTATGTTTTAAACAAAATACAATGCGCAAAATTCTATCCTTCCTATTATTTTTTATTTCCACAATAGCATTCTCTCAAAACACCTACGTCTTTTTTGGTTCCTATAATTGGGACAAAAATAAACCAGGAATTTTTGTTTACGAGCTTGACATGCATTCGGGGAAATTGCAAAAAGTGACAGAAACTAAAGGAGTTTTTAATCCTTCGTTTATTACTTTGTCGCCGAATGGCAAGTTTTTATACGCCTGTACAGATGCCAAAACACCCACAGGAAGCGTAAGTAGTTTTGAATTTAATTCTTCTAAAAAAGAACTGAAATTTTTAAACAGCCGACCTAGTGGCGGTGAAAATCCGGTGTATGTTGCTGTTCACGAAAGCGGGAAATGGCTTGCCAATGCAAATTATAATGATGGGAGCTTATCCATATTTCCGATCTCAAAAGAAGGGATGATCATGCCTTTTGTTCAAAATATTCATTATACGGGAGAAGGGAGCGTCAACACCAAAAGGCAGGATCATTCGCATGTGCACAGTGCCGTTTTTTCTCCTGATTTTAAGTATATCTATTTTCCAGATCTGGGTTCGGATAAAATCAGAAGTTTTCAATTCAATAGTACTAAAAAAGAACCTTTGGGTATGCCAGAAACTTTTGTAAAAACTAGTCCCGGAAGCGGACCGAGACATCTTTCTTTTCATCCGAATGGAAATACTGCTTACAGTATTGAAGAGCTGTCAGGAGAGATAAGTGTCTATAAAAATGCTTCAGGTAAGTTAGAATTCTTGCAAAAAATCAAAACGCATCCCGATGATTTAAAAGAAGGTTTTGAGAGTTCTGATGTGCACGTTTCACCTGACGGAAAGTTTTTATATGCAACAAACAGAGGAAACGAAAATAACATTGCAATATTTGCTGTGAAAGAAGATGGTACTTTAAAAAACATTGGATATCAGTCAGTTTTAGGAAAACATCCGCGGACTTTTGCGATCGATCCTTCTGGGAATTATTTGATTGTTACCAACGTAAATTCATCAAATGCAGTTGTTTTTAGACGAGATATCAAAACTGGAATGTTGACAAAAACACATGATGTTTCAATGGAAAATGTGACTTGCGTTCAGATTAAGAAGATTTAGTTATTTGAAAAATAAATCTGCAACTTTGTATTTTATAACCAGCCAACTCAAAATATGCAATTCACAACTCCAATTCCAATTCAAAAAAGTAAGAACCAAATTGATTATAACTCAAAAATAATATCATTGGGCTCTTGTTTTGCAGTGAATATTGGGGAGAGATTCGACTACTTTAAGTTTAAAAATACCATCAATCCATTCGGGATTTTATTTCATCCTTTGGCTTTGGAGAAAATTATTTCGAGAGCAATTTCAAAGGAAATATTTACCGAAGATGATATTTTTTTTCATAATGAAAGATGGCATTCGTTTGAGGTTCATTCTGATTTGAGTTCTTCAGATAAAGAATCGTTTTTAAAAATACTTACTGCAAATTTGGAAAACTTGCAAGCTGATTTATTGAGTTGTTCTCATGTAATAATCACTTTGGGGACGTCATGGGTTTACAAAGAAATTAAAAGCGATAAAATAGTTGCCAATTGTCATAAAGTGCCTCAAAAGCAATTTAAAAAGGAATTACTTTCGGTAGAAGATATAAAAAGTAGTTTGGAGAAAATCATCGACAAGATTTTTTCGGTAAATAAAAAAGCAAAAATCATCTTCACGATTTCGCCGGTTCGTCACATAAAAGACGGTTTTGTGGAAAACCAATGGAGCAAAGCAAACCTGATAACCGCAATACACCAAATCATAAATCATAAATCTGAAATCATAACTTATTTTCCCAGCTATGAAATCATGATGGATGAACTTCGTGATTATCGTTTTTATGCTGAAGATATGATTCATCCAAATCAAACAGCAATTGATTATATCTGGAAAAGATTTTCTGAAACATGGATTTCTGAGGAAGCAAAGTCAACTTCAGACGAAATTGAGACTATCCAAAAAGGATTGAAACATCGTTCGTTCAATCCAGGATCTGAACAACACAAAAAGTTTTTAAAGCAGTTGGAACAAAAAATTAATGTGATTCAAAACCGTTTTCCTTTCATGAAGTTTTAATCCGAATCTTTGGCGTGATACTTGCATTTTAGCACAAAATTAAAGCAAGAATTTAGTTCGTTGCTTTTAAATTCTCTAACTTTATAAAAAAACACATGCGAAAAATACTTCTTTTTGTTGGAATTGCTTTGGTCATCTTTTTAGCTTTTCGTTTTTGCGAATTTAAGAAGAGCGAAGATTCGATTACATATGACACAAATTTGATTCAGCAACAAATTGTCAACGTTGGAAAACTTATTGTAACAGAAGGTCATTTTGCAGAAGTTCTGACTTATAAAGACCAAGACAAATATTTCATGGGAATGGTTTCTTTTGAAAAGAAAGCTTTGGTTGTAGTCAATGCTGATGTGACGGTTGCTTATGATTTGCGCCAGATGAAATACAATGTTGATGAAAAAAATAAAACGATTACGATTGAGTATATTCCAAAGGAAGAAATAAAAATCAGCCCAGATATTAAGTTTTATGATGTGAATCAAAGCCGACTAAATCCTTTTTCTGGTGATGATTACAACAAAATTAATGCAACTGTAAAAAAGAATCTTCAGGCAAAAATTGAGAAATCTACGCTCAAATCAAATGCTCAAAATCGATTGATCAGTGAACTTTCCAAAATTTTAATTACGACAAATACATTAGGCTGGACGTTGAAATATGATGGAGAAACGGTTAGCCAAGAATCGCTAGACAAAGTTATGCTGTAAAAAAAACCGCAGATTCGCGATTAAATTTAATCGTGAATCTGCGGTAAAATATATAAAATCTGAAGGATTAAACGTTCTCGTGTTCTAAAATCAATTCAAGTCCGCCAGCAATTAAATTAGCAGCTTCAGGACGGCTTTGTTTTACTTTTTCTAAATGAATAATCACTTTTTGGAAAAGTTCGGCTTCATTTTCTTTATCTAAGAGTTCTGCAATTTCAATAGAAAGCAACCAGTCTTTTGGATGGTTTTCTTTTAAGGCGTCAAAAGTTTTTTCAATAGTCATGAAAGCCGTTTTTCCTTCACGGATATTTCTGATATTTAAATAAAGGCTTTCCAATTCTTCCTTTTCAGGATTCGTTTTTGCCTTGATAGTTGTACTTGAAGGAACGTGAGTGATCATGTCGAAACTTTTTACATCTGCAGGACCAGAAAAAGCAGAAACCACTTTTTTTCCGACAGCCATGTCATAAATTCCCCATTCAGGTTGAAATAAAACGGTGTCATTGTGAGTTACTGTACAATCTTTGAAGCTGATCAAGATGATTTTTCCTTGAATATTTCTAGTTCCAGTAATGATTTCTCCACTGACTGTAATGTCGCCTTGAAATTCTAAAGTCACACGCTCGCCCTCGTAAATTGCATAGGCTTGCAAGTCTCTCGGGCTCATGTCTTCGATGGCTAGGTTAATTCCTTTTAACTTTCCAATCGGACTTCCAAAGCCTTCCGCATGGTACGAAGTTGAATGGCCAACTAATTCTTTTTCTCTATAGGCTAAAGCTGTTTTTCCTGTGGTTTGAATATAAACAGGTTTTCCTTCGCTTTCAATAACATTTGTTAAAACACCTGAAATTTGTATTCCCGTGCTTAATTCGATTGTACCTAAAGCATTAGACTGAATTAATTTTTGGATACCAGATAAACCACCAGTTCGAAGCGCCATTGTGTTTGCGAATTCTTCTAAAACTGAGCTCAATTGTGCAAAATCAGGAGTTACAAATAATTGCGGTTGCGGTTTTGTAATGTCAAAACTTTGATAAGCCGCATTAATATCATATGGAAATTTCTTCACGTTATCTGTCATGCACCATGCACTTTCACCGATAGAAGAAAGTAATCCGGCACCATATATTTTTGGATTATCAAGATCTCCGATTAGTCCATATTCTACAGTCCACCAATGTAGGTTTCTGATCAAAGCCATTTCAGATAATTCACCCATGTTGTTTTGTAGATCATCTACTTTTTTCTCAATAGCTTCAATTTCTTCTTTTGAAGTTCCTTCAGCTTCTTTTAAAATCGAAAGCAGACGGATAGCTTCATACATTTCATAATCCTTTGAAGATGAAATTGCTTTGCAACCAATTTCACCAAATCGTCTCAAATATTCAGCATATTCTGGATTGGCAATAATAGGAGCATGGCCAGCGCCTTCGTGGATGATGTCTGGCGCTGGTGTATATTCGATGTGTTCTAATTGTCTGATATCTGAAGCAATTACCAAGACATTGTAAGCCTGGAATTCCATAAAAGCATTCGGTGGAATAAATCCGTCAACGGCAACTGCTGCCCAACCGATTTCTTTCAAAATTCGGTTCATGCCATACATGTTCGGAATATTATCAACTTCCAAACCTGTTTTTTTAAGTCCGTCTAGATAAGAATTATGAGCAACTTTTGAAAGATAATCTACGTTTTTGCGCATCACATAGCGCCAAACTGCTTGGTTTATTGGAGTATAATCTTCATAATCCTGTGGCTTTATAAATTGCTTTAAATGCTCAGGAAGTCTCTCTGTCAAAGGATTGCTTTCAAATTCCGTTTCCATAATTTTAAACGTTTCTATTTTGGTAAAATTACAAATCTTTAATTGAAAGGAGTCTTAAAAAACATAAAAAAAACCGCAGCTTTGAAACTGCGGTCAACCAATAAAAAATCAAATTATTATAAAAACAATGCATGCAGTTTTATTATTCTTTCAGTTTTTTTTGACCTGTTTTAATATATTCATATGAAAAACTGCTTAGTTTTATTTTGATCAAATATATTTCTGTCAATTTGATTTTCAAAATAATTGAGGTAAACAGAGAAATTGTATCGGTTAATTAAGAGACTTTAAGCCTAAATATTGAATTAGTTAAAGAGGAATAATTCAATATTCAGCTGATGTTATTTGTGTTGTATTATTTTCTATTTTTATCATTAATCTTTTGGGTGATTAGTATTTAAATAGTTAATCGATTTAAAGAGAGATTGTTGGAAATTTTGAGTCCCGAATCGCTTAATTTTTTATTAACAATTAAATAATTTTTAATGAACTTAGAGAATAAAATGAATGCAAAGCTTCTTATTTTATCGATAAAGATTAAAGCTTTGAAAACTGCTTTGTCTGAAGATCAGCTTGCAGTTTATAACAAGTCAATAGAAGAAGATACAGATGCTCTTAATGAAAGATTAAAAGCAGCAAACCAAAGGCTTCCCCTATTTGATGAATTGATGAATTTTCTGTATGATTGATTTTTTTAATTGAGGAATATAGTGTGCAGAAAAGAATAAAAAAAGCTACAAATATTTGTAGCTTTTTTTAGATATGTTATTTTTTCTCTGGCGGATATTTCGCCAAAATCTTTTTCACGAATTCTTGAACCCGCTCGTCTTTATTTTTCATATTCTGTGTCAAAACGCCAACACCTTCACCTTGCCAGATCAGTTCTTTTTTCTTTGCATCGACTAAATCAATGTATAAAGTTCCTTCAGTAGTCGTGGTTACAGACGTGTTTCTGCCTCCCCACATATATGGATTCCATCCCCATCCCCATCCATAACCCCATCCGGCGTTAAACTGGTTCACGTCAACCTGCTGTCTTGATTTGGTGAAAATATTAACCAAAATATCAGGCTTGTCGCTTTTTGTAAAACCTTTCGCAGTCATTTCAGCATCGATAGCGTTTAAGATTCTGCGCTTATCGAGGTCTGAAATTTCCACTTTGTCAATCCCGGTTTTATGGAAAGCAAAAGTCTTATATTGTGTAAAATCTGCATTTTTATCATAGTCAGTGTTTACCTGAACAGACGAACAAGAGGCCAGCACAAAAAGGCAGAATAGCGGTAAAAGTTTAATCATTTTCATAGCAAAGTTTTTAATATTTATAGTCTTATTTCTTTTTATTCTTCTCCTTGAAACTCCTGATTGCGGCCACGATGCTTAAAACTGCGGCTGCCGTGAGGATGACGATTTTTATAAATGTATTTTCAAAAAGCAGTCCTAAAATTATAAATCCAAGACTCATGAATAATAATGATATGCTATTTAATTGCTGCATGCTGATTGAAAAATATTAAAAATCTAAAAGCGCGTCGTCCACTTTATTAGGGATGGTAACTTTTAATAAAGGTTGCGTTTCCATGGCTCGTTTTATGGCAAAAATCGCTTCGTCGTTTCTAGCCCAGCTTCTTCTTGAGATTCCGTTGTTCACGTCCCAGAAGAGCATTGATTGTAAGCGTCTTGAAGCCTCACTAGAACCATCAAGAACCATACCAAAACCGCCGTTGATCACCTCGCCCCAGCCAACGCCGCCGCCATTGTGAATAGAAACCCAAGTCGCGCCTCTGAAACTGTCGCCGATAACGTTTTGAATCGCCATATCTGCCGTAAATTTCGAGCCGTCATAAATATTTGAAGTTTCTCGATAAGGAGAATCTGTTCCAGAAACATCATGATGGTCGCGTCCTAAAATCACATAGCCAATTTCGCCTTTGGCAATCGCCTGGTTGAAAGCTTCGGCAATTTTAATCCTTCCTGCCGCATCCGCGTATAAAATCCTAGCTTGCGAGCCAACGACCAATTTATTTTCCTGAGCGCCTTTGATCCATTTGATATTGTCCTGCATCTGCTGTTGGATTTCCTCCGGAGAAGTTTTAGCCAATTCCTCTAAAATGTCACTTGCAATCTTGTCTGTCTTCGCCAAATCTTCCGGTTTCCCAGAAGCGCAAACCCATCTGAAAGGGCCAAATCCATAATCGAAACACATTGGTCCCATAATGTCTTGCACATAACTCGGGTATTTGAAATCAATTCCGTTTGGAGCAAAAACATCAGCTCCGGCACGGGAAGCTTCTAGTAAAAAAGCATTTCCATAGTCAAAGAAATAGGTTCCTTTTACCGTATGTTTGTTAATCGCGTCAGCATGGCGTCGTAATGTTTTTTGAACTTCTGCCTTGAATTTCTCAGGATTATTGGCCATCATTTCATTTGATTCCTCAAAAGTATGGCCAATCGGATAATAACCACCAGCCCAAGGATTGTGCAACGAAGTTTGGTCAGAACCCAAATCAATGTGCAGATTTTCTTGGTCAAAACGTTCCCAAACATCCACCACATTTCCTAAATAAGCAATCGAAATCACTTCCTTATTTTCCAACGCTTTTTTGACTCTTGGAACCAAATCTTCAATGTTTTCAACGATTTCGTTCACCCATCCTTGAGAATGGCGAATCTGCGTAATCTTCGGATTTACTTCGGCACAAACCGTAACGCATCCGGCAATATTTCCAGCTTTTGGTTGTGCTCCAGACATTCCTCCCAAGCCTGAAGTTACAAATAAACCGCCTGTCGGAGATTTCTTTATCTTTCTGAATCCGTTTAAAACCGTGATCGTCGTTCCATGTACAATTCCTTGCGGGCCAATATACATATAGCTTCCCGCTGTCATTTGTCCGTATTGTGAAACGCCCAAAGCATTAAATTTCTCCCAATCGTCTGGCTTTGAATAATTCGGAATCACCATTCCGTTCGTTACCACGACTCTCGGCGCTTCTTTATGCGAAGGAAACAGTCCCATCGGATGCCCAGAATACATGGTCAAAGTCTGTTCATCAGTCATTTCAGACAAATATTTCATCGTTAATAAATACTGAGCCCAGTTTGAAAAAACCGCACCATTTCCGCCGTAAGTAATCAGCTCGTGCGGATGCTGTGCCACGGCATAATCCAAGTTATTTTGGATCATCAGCATAATTGCTTTTGCCTGTTCAGATTTACCAGGATATTCTTCAATTGGTCGTGCTTTCATCTCATAATCAGGTCGAAGTCGGTACATATAAATGCGTCCATATGTATTCAATTCTTCCAAAAACTCCTTGATCAAAACCGGATGGTCTTTCGGCTCAAAATAACGCAGTGCATTTCTTAGTGCCAGTTTTTTCTCCTCCTCAGAAAGAATCTCTTTTCGCTTCGGAGCATGATTGATATTCGATTCATAAGGCTTTGGTTCCGGCAGAATCGATGGAATTCCTTGTTGTATTTGTTCTTTGAAAGTCATTTTTTTTAGTTGCTAAGTTTCAGAGTTGCTAAGTCGCAAAGTCCGAAAATCGTTATATTTTAAATTCTATCTGTCTGAATATTTTTTTACCGAATAAAGGAATTATCTAATTTTCTTATTTTCTAATTGAGCTCGTCTTCTTATCAAATCCATACGGGCAATGACGGCATCCGCTTTTGCAACAATAACCGCGTTTCAGATGAAATTTCTCCGTAAAACATTTGTAGCCTTCAGGTGTATAATAAAAATCTTCGCCTTCTTTTAATTTATTTTCATTATTTTGCTCGTTCATAGCTACAAACCTCGGATAAATTTAATTAATTTTAATTTTTTCAAAAATAATTAAATTTATCCGAGGTTCTTCTTTCCTTAGGCAAAAATAAAAACTAAGAGAAAAATTTATAAACTTTATAATTAATGTTTCTAATCGTTTCCAAATATTTAATTCCCAAAGGATATCGAGGCATGACGCTTTATCCCTTCGTAATTATCAGGAATTTTTTAGACAAAGAAAATAAAGTGCTTTTAAATCACGAAAAAATCCACATTCGCCAGCAGTTAGAATTGCTTATTTTGCCTTTTTTTCTATGGTATTTTTTAGAATATCTGGTGCGATTGATTCAATTTAGAGATAGAAATAAAGCGTATCGAAATATCAGTTTTGAAAGAGAAGCTTACGCCAATGAACGAAATTTAGATTATTTGAAAACGCGTCCTTTTTGGAAATTTAGAAAATACATTTAATATATTTTGGAAATACAAACACATTATCTACCCATCCAAAAAAATGGAATCACGGTCGCCATTCGTCGTGAAGACTTAATTCATCCTTTTATTTCAGGAAATAAATACCGAAAGCTGAAATATAATTTACTCCGAGCCAAAGAAGAAAACCAAACCACGCTATTGACTTTTGGAGGTGCCTTTTCAAACCACATCGCTGCCGTCGCCTTCGCAGGAAAAGAACATAATTTCAAGACCATCGGAATTATTCGTGGCGATGAATTGCGAGAGAAAATCAAAGAAAACCCGACCTTAAGATTCGCCCAGCAGAACGGAATGCAGTTCGAATTTATCTCAAGAAATGATTATTCCAATAAAGAGAATCCAGAATTTATCGGACAATTAAAGCAACAATTCGGCAGCTTTTACCTGATTCCAGAAGGCGGAACAAATGATTTGGCCGTAAAAGGCTGTGAGGAGATTTTGACCCAAGAAGATTCCCAGTTCGATTACGTCTGCTGTGCCGTTGGAACTGGCGGAACAATTTCAGGTTTGATAAATGCTTCACTGCCACACCAAAAAGTTTTGGGATTTCCTGCGTTAAAAGGAGACTTCTTGCGAGAAGAAATTTGTAAGTTTGCAAAAACCGATAATTGGAAATTGATTAACGAGTATCATTTTGGCGGCTACGGAAAGATTGATTCAGAGTTGATTAATTTCATAAATAATTTCAATCAAAGTAATAATATTCCGCTAGACCCCGTTTATACTAGCAAGATGGCTTTCGGAGTTTTAGATTTGATTGCTAAGGATTATTTTCCATCCAATTCAAAAATACTTCTGATTCACACCGGCGGATTACAGGGAATCCAAGGCATGAACCAGTTATTAGAGAAAAAACAATTACCCAAAATAACCACAAATGTTTAAAAAAATCTTATTTCTATTGGCACTTGCAATTCTGGCAAGCTGTGGCTCCTCAAAATCAAAAGTAGCAACCAGCAAAAGAACCACAAAACCAGTTGTAACAAGGAAAAGAACAACGCCAACAAGAACAGTAGCGACGACAAAATCACCAACTTCAACGCGTACTACAGAAGTGATCGAATCGACTTCAAAAACCGTAGTGTACAGCGATGTCGTAAACAATTATGTAGCCCAATTTAAAGATATTGCCCAATCAAACATGAGACAATACGGAATCCCGGCAAGTATAATCTTGGCCCAGGGAATCTTAGAATCGGGTGCTGGCGCTGGAACTTTAAGCAAAACAGCAAACAACCATTTCGGGATAAAATGCCACACCGGTTGGGAAGGCGAGAGCGTTCGCCACGATGATGACGCTTCGCAAGAGTGTTTCAGAAAGTACAAAGACCCCGCAGATTCTTACCGCGACCACGCTGAATTCTTAACAGGAAGAAGCCGTTATGCAAGCCTCTTCAAACTAGAAAAAGGAGATTATGAAGCTTGGGCAAAAGGATTGAGAGCGGCCGGTTACGCCACAGATCCAAAATATCCTGAGAAATTAATCAGTTATATCGAGCGCTATAATTTGCACCAATATGATGCTGCCGTTTTAGGCAGGGATTTTACGCCAATCACCAAAAGTCCGCCAGTTGTGAATACTTCAACGCCAAAACCTTCAACTACAGGAGGAAATTATTATGAAGTTTCAAAAGGAGATACTTTATATTCCATCTCAAAGAAATTCAATATAAGTGTTGATGACTTGAAACAATGGAATAATCTGTCAGACAATGCAATCTCAATCGGACAGTCATTAAAAGTGAAGTAATACAATCAAAAAACAATTACAAGATGCAATGGCAAAGCAAACCAACTTTGTAACTTTGTGCCTTTGCAACTTTCTAAAAATAAACTATGTTATACCAAAGAAGTAGCCAGCTTTTTGTGGAGGCTGAAAAAGTAATTCCGGGTGGCGTAAATTCTCCAGTCCGCGCTTTCAAAGGCGTTGGAGGAACACCAATTTTCGTTAAATCTGCCAAAGGCGCTTATTTATTTGACGAAGACGGAAATAAATTAATCGACTATATCAATTCTTGGGGACCGATGATTTTAGGCCATGCTTTTGAACCGGTTGTAAATGTCGTAATCGAAAGAGCGAAGCTCGGAACTTCCTTCGGAATGCCGACAGCTTTGGAAACAGAAATCGCTGCATTGGCGGTTGCAATGGTTCCAAATATCGATAAGATTCGTTTTGTAAATTCAGGAACAGAAGCTTGCATGAGCGCTATCCGTTTGGCAAGAGGGTTTACAAGCAGGGATAAAATCATCAAATTCGCAGGCTGTTACCACGGCCATTCTGATTCGTTTTTAATCCAAGCGGGCAGTGGCGGAATGACGTTCGGTACGCCAAACAGTCCAGGTGTCACACAAGGAACTGCGAAGGATACTTTATTAGCAAAATACAATGATTTAGATAGCGTAAAAGAATTATTTGAATCCAATAAGAATGAAATCGCAGCAATAATAATAGAGCCAGTCGCAGGAAATATGGGTTGTATTCCTCCTAAAGACGGCTTTCTGCAGGCTTTGAGAAATCTTTGCGATGAAAATGGCACCTTGCTGATCTTTGACGAAGTAATGACAGGATTCCGCTTGGCAAAAGGCGGTGCCCAAGAATTATTCGGAATCAAAGCAGATATTGTGGCTTTCGGAAAAGTGATCGGCGGCGGACTGCCAGTTGGAGCTTTCGCAGCGCGAAACGAAATCATGAATTATCTGGCGCCAGTCGGTCCGGTTTACCAAGCAGGAACCTTATCAGGAAATCCTTTGGCTATGGCCGCAGGTCTTGAAATGTTGAAAGCTTTAAATGCTGAACCTGCCATTTTTGAAAGATTGGAACAAAAAACAGCCTATTTAGAAAAAGGAATCAGAGAAAAACTGATCGCAAATAATGTGAAATTTACGATTAACAGAGTCGGTTCCATGATTTCTGTCCACTTTGATGAAGATGCAGTAACTGATTTGCAGACCGCTTCAAAAGGCGACAACGAGTACTTCAAAAAATTCTTCCACGGATTATTGCAAGAGGGAGTTTACATCGCGCCATCAGCTTATGAAACCTGGTTTATCACAGATGCGCTGACTTACGAAGACTTAGATTTTACTATAAACGCTGTCGATAAAGTATCAAAACAGTTTTAAAATAAAAAAGGCTTTCCGATTGGAAAGCCTTTTAGTTTTATAAAAAATTAGAATTAATTCTGTGTCAATTTTTTTAGCAATTCAGGATTTTTATCCAGTTTCGCCATTTGTTCCGCGCTTAAAATACCTCTCAATTTAGCATCTACTGATTTTGCAATAATTTTCTTTTTATTCTCTGAAGTTTCTTTTGCAAAAGCTTCATGTTTTTGTTTGAAAATATCTAAAAAACTTGCTTTATTTTGTTCTGATAATTGAACCACTCCAGATAAAGCAACAACATCATTTTTGGCAAGTTCACTGGCATTTGCTTGAGCATTTGCATTCAAAGAGAAAGCAACGATAAAGACAAAAGCGGCAATTAATTTTTTCATGATAAATAAATTAGTTTGGTATAAATATATCAAATTTAAAGCCAATATTACAAAATCCAGAATTGTTTTTTATTTAAGGATTACTTTTGTGCTTTTCTATTTTTGTTTTCTTGGCGTTTGTCTTTGAATTCCTCTTTCTTTTTAGCTTTGAATTCTTCCCATTTTTTTGTTTGCTCAGGTGTAAGAACAGCTTTTATTTTAGCATCATTAGCTTCCATTTCAGCTTTTCTTTCACTGCGTTGCGCATCTGTCAATTTTTTTCTTTCTTCATGTTTCGCTTCTCTTTTTGCAGATTGTTCTGCTAAGATTGCTCCAACTTCTTTTTGCTGTTTTTCATTCAAGCTTAGTTCTGAAGTAAGTTTCTTTAAATGCTTTTCATTTCTTTGTTCGGGAGTCAATCTTTCCATTTTATGACCTTTTTCTCCAGCTGGTTTTTCTTGTGCAAAAGATGTCATTCCGATCATCAATACTGCGGCAATAATTAATTTTTTCATAATAGTATTTTTTAATTTTTGTTTTATGTAAGACTTTCAAAAAAATAAAAGGTTTAATTGTGATAAAAAATTTTGATAGTATTAACATTACACACTAACTTTGCCTTTTGTGAAAAAATACTTATTCATAGTGTCATTTATGATGTTGCTGAAACCGATTGTTCCGGTTTTTCAATATGTTATTAACTATGAATACATTTCTGAAGTGCTTTGTATCAACAAAGAAAAACCTGAAATGCATTGTAATGGTAAATGTCATTTGATGCAAGAATTGGCAAAAGCTTCTGAAGATGATAAACCAATTTCTTCTGATAAAAAATCACATCATTCTGAAATTGAAGTTTTATTTATTGAAGAATTAATTTCTTTCAATTTTACCTCTGAAAATGAATTTGTTGTTAAAACTCCAATAAATTTTTATAGCAATTTATATTCTCACATAAATTGTAATTCTGTTTTTCATCCTCCTTCATTTATTTCTTAAAGTTTTACCGAGAATAATTTTCAATTTTGATGCAAAATCATTGTATCAAAGTCAAATTATTTATATCAAAAATTTATAAGCACTTTGAAAATCAAACATTTTTGAAGCGCAATTTCCTATAACTTTAAAAATAAAACAATGAAATTTCAATTGAAAAATACTATAGCCATCTTGGCATTCGCTTCTTTTTTTGCTTCTTGTAGCAGTGATGATGACAGTTCTCAAAACCTTTCCGGAAATGGTGAAATGGAACTTTATTTCGATAATTCATTAAACGGTGATGATCTTATTTTAGGAGTTTCTACACATACAAATTCTAATGGAGAAACACTTAAAGTTAACAAATTCAATTATATAGTAAGTAATTTTGTACTAATCGATGAAAATGGAGCCGAAGTTGCTTATCCAAAAGAATCAAGTTATTTTGTGATCAATGAAGAGACAAAACAAACTACAATTCACCTGGAAAATATTCCTTCTGGCAATTATAAAAAAATAAAGTTCGGACTCGGAGTCGATTCACAGCGTTATCTTCAAGGCGAAACGGCACAGCAAAGTTTTTGGGATGAAGCAGCTGCAAATGACCTGACTTGGACATGGTCCACGGGTTACAAATTCATCAGTTTTGAAGGAACTTTCACTTCTCCAAATTTGACTGGCGAAAAAACATTCCAAGTACACCAAGGAAGCAATACTTCGACTGATAATTATCGCGAATTTACAGTAGATTTTCCAAACACGGCACGCGTTCGCGAGACTGAATCGCCAAGCGTTCACTTCATTGTTGATGCCAACAAAATCCTTGATGGAAACACAAAATTGAAACTTTCTGAAGCGATGAATACTGCTGGAACTGGAGCTACTATTATGTTTGGTGCGAAATTAATTTCTATTGCAGAAAACACAATTTCAATATTTACAGTCGATCACGTTCATGCTGGCGGTGCTGATCATTAATATTTTTTGGGCCTAATCCAGCTGTACACTGCAACTCCTCTCTCAAAAAGCTATTTTTCTAAAATCCTGCACGAGCTTCCTCTGGTCGCTGTGCAGGATTAAGAAAAAATAGCCTTTTGAGCTCCGGGGTTTCCGCTTCCATCTGGGGCAATTCCCAGTATAACGCTTATACTTTATGAAAAAAATAATCTTTTTATTATTGATTTCCGCTTTCTATTCCTGCCAAAAAGATGACGACAGCGAATACACAGAAATCAACGAATTATTGACCGTAAATATTCCATCAAATTTTCCTGATGTTGTTCAAGATATTGCAAATAATCCACCGACAAAAAAAGGCTTCGAGCTCGGGAGAAAGCTTTTCTATGACGGACGTCTTTCTCGCGACGGAACGGTTTCATGCTCGTTTTGCCATGAACAATCTTCAGCATTCACACATCACGGACACGATTTTAGCCATGGAATTGACAACCAGGAAGGTTTTAGAAACACGCCATCCATCCAGAATTTGATTTTTCAAAATGAATTTTTCTACGACGGAGCTTCTAATTCCATGGAAATGATTTCAATTGTTCCCATTCACAATCCTGTTGAAATGGATGAAAATTTGGCGAATATTGTTGCTAAACTAAAGCAAGATCCAGTTTATGTAAAACTTTTTAATGAAGCTTTTGATGGAGGCCAAATTACATCTGGAAATACATTGAAAGCTTTAGCGCAGTTTATGACTATGATGATTTCAAGCAATTCTCGTTATGATAAATATGCTAGAAATGAAGTTGGAGGAAGTCTGAATTCTCAAGAATTGCAAGGCTTGAACGTTTTTAAAAATAAATGTTCAACTTGCCATGCTACAGATTTATTTACCGACAATTCTTTTCGAAACAATGGTCTGCCGCCAAATCCGAATTTGAATGACATTGGTAGAGAAACCGTTACCGGATTTGAAGCTGATCGTCATAAATTTAAAGTTCCAAGCTTAAGAAATGTAGCTTTAACTGCGCCTTATATGCATGATGGAAGATTTGGTTCTTTAAGTTCTGTACTGAATTTTTATTCGAATGGCGTACAGAATTCCACAACTTTAGATCCGCATTTAAGCCAAAATGGGATGCTGGGCATTTCTCTTTCTCAGGAAGAAAAAGACGCAATAATTGCCTTTTTAAAAACCTTGACAGATGAAGAATATATCAGAGATCCGTTATTTTATTTCCGTACTTAATTATGAAAAAATATTTATTATTGTTGCTTTTTGCAACTCAGTTTCTTTCTGCAAATACAGAAGATACCATTCAAAATCCGTTTAGAAAATATTTAAAATCTTTTTATGAAGAAGATTGTGATGCTTGTGGTTGTTCGGCAAGTGGTGGAGGCATGGGTTTCAGTTCGATGCTGAATCAAAATTTTGTTGGAATTCGGTATATGAATCAAAGTTATACTAGCCGTGACGGACTTTTTAGAAACTCGCCTTGGATTGATGAAAATTTCAATACGATGCAAGTTTGGGCACGAATTCCAGTGATGAAAAATCTTCAAGTTTCGGCTTTGGTTCCTTATCATTTTCATAATCGACAACTCACTACTGGAGAGCAAAAAATCGATGGATTGGGCGATATCACGGTTTTGGCTCTTTATACGGTTTTTCAAACGAAATCTGATTCGACACAATTTATACATCAATTTCAATTTGGTGGTGGCTTAAAAGCGCCAACAGGAAAATATGATGCGCAGAATAAGGGAAGTGTTAATCCGAGTTTTCAAGTTGGTACAGGAAGTTGGGATTATCTCCTGGCCACAGAATATACGGTTAGATTAAAAAATCTTGGATTGAATTCGATGTTGAATTATGCTTTCAAAACTGAAAATGACGATAATTATCAATTCGGAAATCAGTTTAATTATGGAAGTACTTTGTTCTATCAATTAGAAACGAAAGGAATTTTGATAGTTCCTCAAGCTGGGATTGCAGGCGAAGTATATGGAACAAATAAACAATATCAGGAAGATATTCGTGATACAAAAGGCGATATTGTATTCGGTAAAATTGGTATTGAATTGGGGAAAGATAAATTTTCTTTGGGAATAAATTCCATGTTGCCAATAAATCAAAACTTGACAGGTGGAAGGGTAGAAGCTAATTACCGATGGTCGATAAATTTGAATTATTCTTTATAAATTGATTCATTTTGAAGCTTTAATACAAAAGCCCTGACTATTTTTTGTAGTCAGGGCTTTTTAAATATTATGTTTTGATTAATTATTTTACAAGCTTGTTGTAAAGTTCTGTATTTGCTTTAAATTTTGCAAATTGAACAGGAGAAATTGCTTTTTCAAGCATTGCTTCAGTTCTGGTAATGATTTGCTGTTTTTCATCAGCGCTCAGATTTTGTTGCAAATTTGCTTTGTTTTTGTAATAAAATGCATCTCTAACTGCTTTTTGAGATCCTGGCGCAACAGTAATAAATTTTGTTAATTCAGTAACATTAGCTTTAGCAGCTTCATCAGGATTTAAATCCTGTTGTGCGTTAGCATTGATTGAAAATGCTAAGAACAAAGCAAGAATAGCGAATATTTTTTTCATAATATAGTAATTTGGTTAGTTTTAAGTAGGTCAAATCTAATTCATTTTCTTAAAATAACCAATCTTTTTTATTTTTTAACTATTAGAAATTAGCGCCAAAAAAACAGAAACCTCTCGATTTCTGTTTTGTATTTAGTTTTTGAAAAAATTATCCAACATATTCGGCGATTTTCTCTTCGCCATTGACAGCTACTTTCACTAAAGCGTGTTTTGCTAAGCCTTTCATTGCCGAATCCCACTTTTTTCCGCTTAAGCCAGCGTTTGCTTTCAATGAATTTAAGTTCATTGCGTTTTCATTGGCTTTCAAAATTTCAATAATTCCTTTTTCTTCTTCTGATAATTCAACCGCTTTTTTCTCAGGTCGCATTTGCGGGAAGAATAAAACTTCTTGGATTGAAGCATTGTTAGTCAAGAACATAATCAAACGGTCCATTCCAATTCCTAATCCAGAAGTTGGCGGCATTCCATATTCTAAAGCTCTCAAGAAATCATTATCGATAATTCCAGTCGCTTCGTCATCGCCTCTTTCTGATAATTGCATTTGCGCTTCAAAACGTTCTCTTTGGTCAATCGGATCATTCAATTCAGAATAAGCATTTGCTACTTCTTTACCGCAAATCATCAATTCAAAACGCTCTGTCAACTCCGGATTATCTCTATGTTCTTTACAAAGCGGACTCATTTCTTTTGGGTAATCTGTGATGAATGTTGGCTGGATGAAGTTTCCTTCGCATTTCTCTCCGAAGATCTCGTCGATCAATTTACCTTTCCCCATCGTTGCATCAACGGCAATTCCCATTCCTTTTGCGGCTTCAAAAATCTCTTGTTCGGTTTTTCCAGAAATGTCAAAACCAGTATATTTTATGATGGCATCGGTCATTGTAACTCTTGCATACGGCGCTTTAAAACTCACTTGGTGTTCACCAAAAGTGACGTCAGAAGTTCCGTTAACTTCGTTGGCACAATAATCCAATAAATTTTCTGTAAATTCCATCATCCAATTGTAGTCTTTGTAAGCTACATAAATTTCCATTGCTGTAAATTCTGGATTGTGAGTTCTGTCCATTCCTTCATTTCTGAAGTTTTTTGAAAACTCATAAACACCGTCAAATCCGCCAACAATCAATCTTTTCAGATATAATTCATTCGCAATTCTCATATATAAAGGAATATCCAAAGAATTGTGGTGCGTGATAAACGGACGTGCTGCCGCTCCACCGGGAATCGATTGCAAAACCGGAGTTTCCACTTCCATATAACCGGCTGTGTTGAAAAAAGTACGCATTGCGTTGAACAATTTTGTTCTTTTTACAAAAACTTCTTTCACCTGTGGGTTTACAACTAGATCAACATAACGCTGGCGGTAACGCAATTCAGGATCGGTAAAACCGTCGTGGATATTTCCGTCAGCATCTGTTTTTGGCAATGGCAACGGACGCAATGTTTTGCTCAAAAGCGTAAAATTGCTCACGCGAATTGATTTTTCACCAACTTGCGTCGTAAACAATTCGCCTTCCACACCGATAAAGTCGCCCAAATCGATCAATTTTTTGAAAACTTCGTTGTATAAATCTTTATCATCGCCCGGACAAATTTCGTCACGGTTGATGTAAATCTGAACACGGCCTTCGCTGTCTTGCAACGATGCGAACGATGCTTTTCCTTGAATTCTGGTACTCATCACGCGTCCTGCAACAATCACTTTCTTGCCTTCTTCAAAAGTTTCCTTGACCTGTTTCGAAGTGTGGTTCACTGGAAACAAATTTGCCGGATAAGGGTTGATGCCGAGTTCTCTCAACTTGCCCAATTTTTCTCTTCTGATGATTTCTTGCTCTGAAAGTTGCATATCGTGTTAATTTTAAGGCTGCAAAGATAGTCGATAAGTTGCAGAGTTGCAAAGTTTCAAAGTCGCAAAGTTTCAAAGTCGCAAAGTTTTGAATATTTGCAAAATAAGAACTTGATTTTGTGATTTTTTGTGCAGCGAATGGGCAGTGAATTTTTGCTGTCCATTTTCCTGCTGCTGGAACTCGCTTTAAACCTGCTTCGCCGGCAGGTTTAAGAGCTTAAACAATTCCAGCATCAGGGCTAGGGGAGAATGGTCTTTTATTTTTGTAATCTTCTGGGACTAAGATTGTCGATATTCTTTGTTTTTTATTTTACCATATAAGTCATATAAAAAATATAAGACAAACGAAATAGGAAGTTAAAATCTTAAATGTGCTTATATGCCTTATATGGTAAAATAAAAAAAACACAATCAAAATCGACAAACTGTATCAAAGCTATGAATTGCTGATTAGCCCCGATTGGCGGCGGTAGCCTTTTCTTCCGGTACGGAGAAAAGCTACTGCAGAAAGCGGGAAAATGGATAGCTGCAACTTCACTGGCCATCCGCTTCAAAAAAACGTTATGGTATATTTAAGGATATTAGTTTGTAACTTTGCGATTCATAAAGTGCGAAAAAATGAACAAGAAAATTCAGCTTTTGGATTTGGGTCAGAAAGATTATAAGGAAACGTGGGAATATCAGGAGGAGCTTTTTAAGGACATTGTTGATTTAAAAATCAGGAATAGGCGAGAGGAACTTGATCTGGAAACACCGAATTATTTGCTTTTTGTGGAACATCCGCATGTTTATACTTTGGGAAAAAGCGGTGATTTCAGTAATCTTTTACTGAGCGAAAAACAGCTTGAGTTAAAAGGTGCTACTTTTTATAAAATTAATCGCGGTGGCGATATTACGTATCACGGACCTGGCCAAATTGTGGGTTACCCGATTTTGGATTTGGAGAATTTTTTCACGGATATTCACAAGTATTTACGCTTTCTGGAAGAAGTGATTATTAAAGTTTTGGCCGACTATAATGTGATAGGTACAAGAAGTGAGGGAGAAACTGGGGTTTGGCTTGGTGTGGGAACTCCATTTGCTCGCAAAATTTGTGCGATGGGCGTTCGGGCATCACGCTGGGTGACGATGCACGGTTTTGCTTTGAATGTTAATTCAGACCTGGGTTATTTTGACAATATTATTCCGTGTGGAATTCGTGGCAAAGCGGTTTCAACTTTAAACGTCGAACTTGGTGTTGAAAAAGTAGACGAAGAAGAAGTGAAAGAAAAAATCAAAAAATATTTCTCGGAACTTTTTGAAGCAGAATTTGTAGCTTTTAAGGAATCAACGGTTTAATTTCTTCAATAAAATCTAATTCTAGCTGTTCTGGCAAAAGTCGGAACGACATTCTGTGGTATTTTGTAGTACCGTATTTTCTGATGGCCTCGCGGTGCTCTTTCGTGGGATAGCCTTTGTTTTGTTTCCAGTTGTACATCGGAAATTCTTCGTGAATTGTGCTCATGTATTCATCACGATATGTTTTTGCTAAAACGGAGGCTGCGGCAATGCTTAAATATTTACTGTCGCCTTTTATGATACAACTGTGCGGAATGTTTTCTACGGGCTTAAAACGGTTTCCGTCCACTATTATATAATTAGGTATAGGATTTAATTTTTTGATGCATTCTTGCATTGCATGAATTGAAGCATTAAGAATGTTTATTTCATCGATAATTAAGGGTTCGATATGGGTAACCGAATAGCAAAGCGCTTTTTCTTCTATTATAGGTTTTAATAAATCTCGGTTTTTTTCTGAAAGTTGCTTTGAGTCGTTAAGTAGTTCGTTTATAAAGTCCTCAGGTAACAAAACGGCCGCTGCGGTTACAGGTCCGGCTAAACAACCTCGGCCGGCTTCGTCTGTGCCGCATTCAAAAGAAAATGAAGAAAAGTTTTTTAAAAGCATGAAACCAAATTTATTTGTATATCGTAGATATTAATGTTAATAATGTCAATGTTATGTAAAAGATTTTTATATTCGCAAAAATATTTTTTATTTCTGAATTTGTATTAGCCAAAAGAAATTATTTTATAGGGGGTTTTTAGTATAATATTTAATAAACACATATGTCATGAAAATTACGTTTAAAACGTTTTTAGCGTTAGGTTTCGTATTTGGCGGAGCAATTTTTGTAAATGCTCAGACTAAAGAACAAAGAGCGCAAATTACAAAAGATTATGATCAAGAGAAGCTTGAGAGCTTAAGAGTTCAGTATGAAAAGGAATATATCGAGAATAAAGCTAAGGCTGTGGAAGCGGCAAGATTAAATAATTGGCCATTGAAAAAATATGGTAAAGACGGTTCGTTTCAGGAATTGCAAAAACTTACTCCTGATGGTAAGCCTATTTATTACGGAACGACCAATCAAGGAGGAGCTGCAACAATTAGAGTTAATAGAGTGAATTCTGGAGGAGTTGCGGGTCTTAACCTGAATGGTCAAGGAATGATTATTGGAATTTGGGATGGAGGAGCTGTTAGAGCAACTCACCAAGATTTAGTTGGTAGAGTTACTATTACCGACGGAACAACAGAATTGAGTGATCATGGTACGCACGTTGGCGGTACTATGGCTGGTTCTGGTGCAGGAAATGGAAATGCAAGAGGTATGGCGTACCAAGCAAGTCTTTGGAGTAATTACTGGGATAATGATGAAGCAGAAGTTGTATCATTAGCTTCTCAAGGACTTTTAGTTTCTAATCACTCTTATGGTTCTGTGGCTGAAGGTCTGCCAACTTGGTATTTTGGTGCTTACACATCTGAATCTTCATCATGGGATAATATATTATTTAATGCGCCTTATTATCAAGCAGTATACGCTGCTGGAAATGACAGAAGAACAGCAGGTGTTTTAAATCCTAGCCGTGCTGGTGGTACTGGTGTTGGGCATGATTTGTTAACAGGTCCAGGGACTTCAAAAAATGTTATTACGGTAGCTGCTGTTAATCAAGTTAGTAATTATACAGCGGCAGGTGATGTTGTTATGAGTGATTTTAGTAACTGGGGTCCAACAGATGATATGAGGGTTAAGCCAGATATTTCAGCAAAAGGAGTTGGTGTTGTATCGCCTGTTGCTTCAGCGGACACCGATTATGGAAATTATAATGGGACGTCAATGGCTGCGCCAATGATATCTGGAGCATTGACATTATTGCAACAACATAATCATAATCTTAAGGGTGCTTATATGAGAGCGTCAACCTTAAGAGGGCTTATGATTCATACAGCTGATGAAGCGGGAACTACTGCTGGTCCAGATTTTCAGTATGGCTACGGTCTTATGAATACACAAAGAGCTGCGGATGTGATTACTAAAAGTGCTAATTCAACATTGGCTACTGGCGGTACAAAAATATATGAAAATGTATTGTCTCAAGGGCAAACTTATACTATGAGTGTAACTCACGATGGAACTAGTCCTTTAACTGTTACAATGTGTTGGACAGATCCAGCAGGTCCGGCTAATAATGGTACGCTTAATCCTGCTGTTGCAACACATAAAGCTTTGATTAATGATTTGGATGTAAAATTGGTTAAAGGGAGTGTGACAGCAAATCCTTGGAGTTATTTTATTAATAGTTTTTCAAGAGTTTTGCCAAACAATGTAGATAATGTTGAAAAAGTTGAAGTTCAAACTCCGGCTGGACAATATCAAATTGTTGTGACTCATAAAGGAACATTGCAAGGTGGTTCACAGCCATATTCTTTAATTATTTCTGGTATAAATTCTCCTTTGACATTGAGTAATACAGAATTTAAACAAGAATCTTCATTTGTTATGTATCCTAACCCAGCATCTGACATTTTGAATTTTGATTTTTCAGAGATGACTAATGTTGATGATGTTGAAATCTTAATCTTTGATATGCAGGGAAGACAAGTAAAGAAAGTAAATCAAGCTTTGGGTAATGACTCTTTTTCGGTTGATATTTCTTCTCTGTTAGCGGGATCCTATATAGTTAAGGCTAAATCTGGAGATTCTGTAGCGTCAAAAATTCTTATTAAGAAATAGGCTTAAAAAAAAATATTGTCAAGGCCGTCCATTGAGAAATGGACGGCTTTTTTGTTTGTTGTCAATAACTTTGGAATTGTAAAAGATTGATTAGCTATGTATTAAAGGAATTATGTGTTAAAGTTTTGCTCATAACATTTAATTAACATATTTTTGGAAATAATTAACTCAAATAACTAATTTATGAGATCAAAAACTAAATGGTTTTTTACGCTGTTTTCAGTGTTATCATTGTTTTTCTCCTTTGCACAAGAGAGAAATATTACGGGCGTTGTTTCAGATGAAATAGGTCCATTACCTGGTGTAAGTGTGCTTATTAAAGGAACACAAAGAAGTGCCCAGACTAATTTTGATGGAAAATTTGAAATTTCGGCTAAACAGGGAGATGTTCTTGTAGTTTCCTTTTTAGGAAAAAAAACTAAAGAAGTAGCTGTTGGTGCAAGTGCTGTGGTAAATGTTTCTCTTCAAGATGATGTTATTCAAATTGAAGAAATGGTAGTTACAGCTTATCAAAACAAAAAAAGAGAAGATATCGTAGGTTCTGTTAGTACTATATCTAAAAAAGATTTGGATGATCAAAGAGTAACTACAGTAACTGAAGCTTTACAGGGTGTTGCCGGTGTAAGTTTGGTTAATACTTCAGGTCAGCCAGGTTCAAGTCCTACTATTCGTATTAGGGGTCCTCAGTCTTTAAGCGGTAATCAAGATCCGTTAATTATTCTTGATGGAGCTGAATTTAGAGGAAACTTGAATTCTATTAATTTTGATGACGTATCTAGCTATTCTATTCTTAAAGATGCGGATGCGGTAGGTTTGTATGGAAATAGAGGAGCAAGAGGGGTTGTTGTAATAACAACTAAAAGAGGTTCTGATAAAAAAGGAAAAGACCAAATCAATATTGGTATGTCTTATGGTATCTCTGATAAGGCTACGAATGAATATGATTACGTTGATGCAACCCAGATGATGCAGTTGGTGTGGCAAGCGCAAAAAAATAGTTTTATTAATGCAGGTATTGATCCATTAACTGCTGCGCAAGCTTCTAGTATGAATTTGGTGAACTTGACACAGTATAATCCGTTTAATAATGCTATGCCAATTAATGAAAGCGGTGATGTAACACCGGGTGCGGCTTTATTATATGATACAAACTGGTACGATGTGGTTACTCAAAAAGCTTTTAGGCAAGATGTAAATATGTCTGTTTCAGGGGGTAATGAGAAAACGCAATATTTTGCTTCTGGTTCGTTTTTGGATTCAGATGGATTCATGAGAAACTCAAAATTTAAACGTATTGGTGGAAGATTAAATGTGGATTCACAAGTTAGAGACTGGTTGAAAATTGGAGCTAGTAGTGCTTTTACTAATTCATTTTCTAATGTTCCTGTTCAAACAGGTTCTACTTTTTCAAATAATCTTGGGTTTTCACGTTCGGTATCAAATATTTTTCCAATTTACCAAACTAATCCTGATGGAAGTTTTAATGCAGATCCTGTTACAGGTCAGCGTTATTATGATTTTGGGGATGGATGGGTTACTAATGGATTGAATAGCACTCTAGGTGCTGGAGGTGGACCTACAAGAGGTTTCTATGCTCCTTACAACCCAATTCCTATTACAGATAACAACCTTAACAAATATGATCGTATAAATGTTGATGTTGCTCCTTATTTGGAAATTACTTTTATGAAAGATCTTAAATTTAGATCTCAATATTCTTATTCTTATTATTTGTTAGCGTCAAATGAATACTATGATCCAAGATTTGGAGATGCAAGAGGTGTTGATGGTAGAAGTAATAAAGCAAGAAATACTACTGAGACTTATACATTAACAAATACTTTGAATTATTCAAAAGTATTAAATGAGAAGCATACTTTTACTGCATTGTTAGGTCAAGAATTATACAACAATACTCAAAACAATGTAAGTGTTGGTAGAACAGGTTTTCCAATTGCAGGTTTGGATGAATTGGTAAATGGAGCGTTGATTTCTGCTGGAACTTCAGTAACTTTCCAAAATCGTTTATTCAGTTATTTTGGGCGTGCTGATTATGATTATGCAAAAAAATATTACATTGGTGGATCATACAGAAGAGATGCGTCTTCAAGATTTGTTGGTGACAATCAATGGGGTAATTTCTGGTCTGTTGGTGCGGCATGGAATTTGGCTGAGGAAAACTTTTTAAAGAATTCAACTTTCTTAAATGCTTTGAAATTAAGAGCTAGTTATGGTGAAGTTGGTAATGAAGATATTGGTTCGACTTCTCAATTTTTATTTCCATATTTAGGAGCTAATGAGGTAGGTTGGAATATTGTCGGAGAAACAGGAGTTATTCCGGTAAGAGCTGCAAATCCTGACTTAACTTGGGAAAAACATAAGAAAACTAATTTTGGTGTAGATTTCGCATTTTTTAATAATCGTTTAAGCGGTACTTTTGAGTATTTTTCAACAGATATTGATGACTTGATTTATGCAAAGCCTTTACCAGCAAGTGAAAATGGAGGATTAAGTACTTGGGTAAATAGTGCTTCAATGACGAATAAAGGTTGGGAACTAGAGCTTAATAGTGTTAATATTCAAAACGACAACTTTAAGTGGACAACTAGCTTATCTGCATCACAAGTTAAAAATGAAATTACTTCTATTCCAAGTGCTTTACCAACAGGTGTTTTTAGATGGGAACAAGGAAGAGACCGTTATGAATTTTGGATGGCTGAATGGGCTGGTGTAAATTCTCAGACTGGTGAACCTCAATGGTACAAAGATGTTGTAGATGGTGCTGGTAATCCAACAGGAGAAAAAGAAGTGACTTCTACATTTGCTGATGCTACAAGGTATTATACTGGTAAATCTGCATTGCCTAAATTGGAGGGAAGAATTCATAATAAATTTCAATACAAAAATTTTGATTTAGGATTTGCTTTCGTATATCGTTTGGGTCAGTATGTTTACAACACGGATTATGCAGGTTTAATGCACGGTTTCCATGGATCTAATCCTGGTACACAATTACACCAAGATATCCAAGATGCTTGGCAACAACCTGGAGATATTACTGACGTTCCTAGGCTTTCGTTGGATAATGATCAAAGTAATTCACAATCAACACGTTGGTTGCAAAAAGGTGACTTTGTACGTTTAAGAAATGTATCTTTTGGTTATACTTTTGATAAAGAAGTTTTGAAATCATTGGAATTATCTGCACTGAGACTTTATGTAACAGCTGATAATTATTGGACATGGAAAAAAGACGACAGAATTGATGATCCAGAACAGTCTTACGGAGGAACGACTTCAAATAGTTCTACTGTAATGAAAACAATCACATTCGGTCTTAATGTTTCGTTTTAATTTAATAATATATAATATGAAAAAGACATTTGTTTATTTTTTACTTTCATTTGCTTTGGTCGGCACATTTTCTTGTGAGACTGATAGTTTTTTGGAAGATCCAAAACCTACAGATGAAGTGAGTGATGATGTTGTTACTCCAGATTTGGCATTAGTAGGTATGTATAGTGCTTATAGAGATTTCTACGGTGGATCACATGATGTGGCTACTTCTAAATCTTTTTATCTTGGTGCGGAAGTTATGGGTAGGGATTTGCAGGTTCCAGATTTTAACTGGTATATTTTTGAACATAGATGGGATGTAGTAGAAAGTGCACAGGCACGTAGAACGTACTATTCTTGGGAGATGAATTATAAATTAATTTTTCATGCAAATCAAGTATTACATATTTGTGACACTAATCCCGCAGGTTTAGGAGAAGATGTTCTTAATAATTATAGAGGTCAAGCTTTGGCTTTGAGAGCTAATGCTTATTATAATCTTATAAGATCATTTCAATTTACATATGCTAAAAATCCTTCTTTGCCTGGTGTGCCTATCGATATTTCTTTGGATAGTAATCATAAGTCTAGAGGTACTGTTCAGCAAGTCTATGATCAAATGTATGCTGATATGAATGATGCGCTGTCTTTATTATCTTCAGGTGCACCTCGATTAGCAATGCATAAATACCGTGTAGATTTAAATGTTGCTAAAGGTCTTTTTGCTAGAATTGCTTTAGAAAAAAGAGACTGGGCTTTGGCTGCAAGCTTGGCTTCCGAAGCTAGACAAGGATATAATTTAATGGGTAATGCTGACTATACTGCTGGATTTAATGATTTTGGCAATGCTGAATGGATGTGGGGATTTCCTTATATCAATTCTGAAAACTTTGGTTTTGCTTCATTTTATTCTTTTATTGATCATGAAAGAGGTGACGGTTATAAAGATATCTATGTAAATTCATCTTTTTATAATTTGTTTTCGGCTACAGATGTTAGAAGAACATTGATTGTTCCTGGTGCTCCAGCTCCAGGCAAGCAATGGGTAACTAGAAAATTCCGTGATTTACCTGATTTGTCTGGTCACATGGTAATGATGAGAGCTTCTGAAATGTACTTGATTCAAGCAGAAGGTTTAGCTTATAGTGATTTATCAGCAGCTAAACAAGTTTTGTTACAATTAGCACAACAAAGAGATCCAAATGCTACGCTTTCATCTGCTGCAACTGCTGCTGCTTTTGTTGAAGAAGTATTAGTAGAAAGAAGAAAAGAATTGTATGGAGAACTTGGAACTGACTTTTTTGATATGAAAAGATATCAAAAAGACATGACAAGAACTGGAAATGCGGTATGGAATGCTGTAGGTTTTGCAGTAGGACAAACTGTTCCAGCAACAAGTAACAAATGGAATTTATTAATTCCTCAAGAAGAAATAGATTTAAATGATGCTATTGGTCCAGAAGATCAAAATCCTTTAGATTAATTTTTTTTGAAAATAAAGAAAAAGCCTGTTCATTGAACAGGCTTTTTTTTTTTAGTCTGTCCAAAAAAATTATCTTTGCTCAAATCATGATTTTATAATGGCTAAGAAAATAGTATTACTTCTTTTATTTTTACCTCTATTTGTGTTTTCACAAAATAATCCTGGTGGTCAGAAGGGCAATGTTTCTACTTCTAAAGATTCAATCGCCACAATAGACCTTTACAAAATAATATCATTAAAGAATGACACTACTTTTGTAGACACTTCTTTGACTATCCAAAAGGAATACAAGTTCAATTATCTTAGAAAAGATAATTTTGGTTTATTGCCATTTGCTAACGAAGGGCAAACTTTTCAGACGCTAGATTATACACTGAAAAATACATCTTCTCATCCGGAGGTTGGTTTTGCAGGTAAGCATTTTAATTATTTACAGGTAAGCGATATAAAATATTATAATGTGGCAACACCAATGACTGAATTATACTTTAAAACAGTTATGGAGCAAGGGCAAATGATCGACGCCTTTATTACTTTAAATACTTCTGAAAGACTAAATTTTGGAATCGGATATCGCGGACTTCGTTCCCTTGGCAAATATGTAAATCAACTTTCAAGTAATGGGAATTTCAAGTTTATGTCAAGTTATAATACTAAAAATGAGCGCTATTTTTTAAGAACACATTTCACCGGTCAAGATTTAAGTAATGGTGAAAATGGAGGGATAACTAATTTAGAAGATTTTGAAGGTGATGATGAGGATTTTAGGAAAAGAGAAAGGCTAGATGTATATTTCTTAAATGCTAAATCTTTTTTGAAGGGGAATCGATATTTTGTTGATCACAATTTTAGGATTAATGGTGAAAAAGGGAGCAATAATTTATATGTGAACCATCAATTTAATTACGAAAATAAATTTATTGAATATTCTCAGCCAACAATTTTAACGACAATAACCCCAACAGGCGGAACGGCAAGAACAATTTCTCGCTTTGGTGATTCCTATGTTTCTGCTAATTTGAAAGACCAAACTAGATATAATAGAATGTTTAATCGACTTGGAGCCACTTATGAAAATAGCACACTGGGTCAATTTCAATTCTTTATTGATGATTTTAGATATAATTATTTTTACAATCGTGTTATTGTTAAAGAATCTGGAACTATTCAAAATTTGTTAAGTGACGAAATTAACAGCATTGGCGGACAATATGCTTATAGAAAAAATAATTGGAACGGAAGCTTTCTCTATTCGACCTCTATTTCCGATCAAAAAATGTCAAATCTAGATTTGAATTTAAAATATGTTTTTAATGAAAAAAATTCAATTGAAGCCCAATATCAAAATGTAAGCAAAGTTCCAGATCACATATACAATCTTTTTCAAAGTTCCTATGTAGAATATAATTGGTCTAATAATTTTGATAATGAAAAAACTAATAATATAAAATTTATTGGACAGACACAGTGGGCAAATGCAACATTACAACTTTCAACATTCAATAATCATCTTTATTTTGAAGATGCAAATGAAACCCAAGATATTTTGATTGCGACTCCAAAGCAATATGGAGAGACAATAAATTATATTTCTGTAAAGGTTTCTAAAGAATTTAAATTTAGAAAATGGGCTTTAGAAAATACATTACTATATCAAAAAGTTGATCAGGATGATGATATAATAAATGTCCCGCAATTTGTCACTAGAAACACTTTGTATTACTCTGATCATCTTTTCAAAAAAGCTTTGTTTTTGCAAACGGGTATTACTTTTAGCTATTTTTCTGATTATTATGCAGATGATTATAATGGTTTAATCAGTGATTTTTATATTCAAACAGAAAAGAAAATTGGTGGCTTTCCAATGTTAGACTTTTTTATAAATGCAAAAGTCAGAAACACCAGAATCTACCTGAAAGCAGAACATTTCAATTCTAGCTTTACAGGAAATGACTTTTATGCTGCGCCAAATTATCCTTATCGCGATTTCATTGTGCGCTTTGGTTTAGTTTGGAACTTCTTCTCTTAAAAAATCTATTGTAAGTAATTTATAGTTGCTGAATAGTTTTCTGAATAATAAAATAAATTACAATTGATAAGTACATAATCATAATTAATTATGACTTCTTATCTTTGCAGTCAAAATCGACATAAAAATATGAAATACGCAAATAATATTTTAGAAACTATTGGAAATACACCTTTGGTAAAGCTAAATAAAGTGACTAAAGAAGTTGATGCCTTAGTATTAGCAAAAGTAGAAACTTTCAATCCTGGTAATTCCGTTAAAGATAGAATGGCTGTTAAAATGGTAGAAGATGCTGAAGCTGATGGAAGATTGAAACCTGGAGGAACTATCATTGAAGGAACTTCTGGAAATACTGGAATGGGATTGGCTTTAGCAGCGATTGTAAAAGGTTATAAATTAATCTGCGTAATTTCGGATAAGCAATCCAAAGAAAAAATGGATATTCTTCGTGCTGTTGGTGCAAGAGTTGTGGTTTGTCCGACGGATGTTGAGCCGACTGATCCTCGTTCTTATTATTCAGTTTCAAAAAAACTTGCAGAAGAAACTCCGAATTCTTGGTATGTAAACCAATATGACAATCCTTCAAATTCAATCGCTCATTACGAACAGACTGGTCCAGAAATTTGGGAACAAACAGAAGGAAAAATTACGCATTTTGTAGTTGGAGTAGGAACTGGAGGAACGATTTCTGGAGTTGCTAAATACTTGAAAGAAAAAAATCCAAACATTAAAATTTGGGGAATTGATACGTATGGTTCTGTTTTCAAAAAATACCATGAAACAGGAATTTTTGACGAGAATGAAATCTATTCTTATATCACAGAAGGAATTGGGGAAGACATCCTTCCTAAAAATGTTGATTTTTCATTAATTGATGGTTTTACAAAAGTTACGGATAAAGATGCAGCGGTTTATACAAGAAAAATTGCTTTAGAAGAAGGTATTTTTGTTGGGAATTCTGCTGGTTCTGCCATTAAAGGATTATTACAATTGAAAGAGCATTTTAAACCTGAAGACGTAGTAGTAGTTTTGTTTCACGATTCAGGAAGCCGCTATGTCGGTAAAATGTTTAACGACGACTGGATGCGCGAAAGAGGTTTCTTAGATGAAGATATCAAAAAAGCGGAAGATGTAATCAAAGATCATATAGACAAACCACTGGTGATTGTTCGTACAGAAGAGCTTGTTTCTCATGCAATCGAAAGAATGCGTAAGTATAAAATCTCACAAATTCCAGTAATTGATATCAACGGATTTGTAGGCTCGGTAGACGAAACGGATTTGTTCCAAAGTTATGTTACAGATAAAAACGTAGCTGAAAAGCCAATTCGCGAAGTAATGGGAAAACCTTATCCTATAGTAAAATTAGGAACTTCCATCGAAGAAGTTTCAAAACTTTTCACAAAAGATAATCAAGCTGTTTTAGTGGATTTAGGAAATGGAAAACATCATATTATTACAAAATATGATATTATCGGTTCTATAAAATAGAATAAACTATTCACAAAAAGCCTGACAATTTAATTAGTCAGGCTTTTTTTATTTATTCGCCAATTAAAATTCCTGAAACATTCCAAGAATTAAAATAAGTGCCTTCGTCTTTTCCTTGCGGAATTTTTACTTGAATTGTATGTTTTCCAGCTTTCAAATCGCCCAAATCAATTAAATTCGGATTTGTTACCGTTCCCGGACACCAATTAGAGCGGCTGTAATCTGAAGAGGATAATCCGTTTTCAAAATTACCAGAAGCAGGATTAAATAAGCGATAAGAACCACAATCCATTCGCCATGGCACAAAGCTGAATGTTTCTTTTTCATCTAAAAATATCGTGTTTTTTTTCGGTATAAATTCATCTCCGTTTTCCCAACCGCCATGTCCCGTTGTGATATAGCGAAGCTTCGCATTTTTAAGATCTTTATCTAAAGTAAAACTCACCTCAATTCCTCTGTCATTATTGAACATTGTGCCGTATTCTTGTCCACCCATTTCCAAAATATTTGTTGTATTGAAAAGCGGTAAAAGAAAAGTGTTTTTTAAACTTTGCTTTTCTTCCTCGTGGATCGTAATGTTTAAGCTTACTTTGTGCCCGCCTTTGTCATAATTTCCAATAAAAGTTCCTATGTAAATTTCCTGATTGCTCAGAGCAATTTGCAATTCCGAAATGTCTTGGCGATAAGAAACGCTTTCGTGCCAAGTTTTGTCTTTTAGCTGAATATGTGCATATTGTTTTATGCCAAAAGGCGTGAAAAAGCGCATCAATTCTATTAATGGTAAATAATTTCCTGTTTTTATGACGCCTTGATACTGCTTTCCGTTTCCATTTTCATAAATTGGAAGTGTTTTTGCTCCATTTTTTAATCCATCCAAAAAAGAATGTTTTTCATTGCAAGGAATCATAAAAACCGAACCCGTTCTGTCATATGCATCGCCGTTAGATTGTTCTTTTAAATCAATGAAAATTTGGCTTCCAGATTTTATCTCTGGAAATTTTATTTTTTTTAGAATCACAGTTCCATTTCCAAATCTTAAAATACTGTCGTTTGATTTTGAAGCATCTGAAAAATTGATGATTTCATCTTTGAATATTTCAAGAGTTATGAATTGACTTTTCCATAACAAATCTTTATAAGTCAATAAGTCTAGTTTTTTATTTTTATCTGGAAATGCTATTGTTTTTGGAATATTTTTTAATTTCTCGACTTTTGTTGCTGTAATTAAAAAGTTATTATTTCGATGTAATTCTAAGACCAAACCTAAATTCTGTCCTAAAATAGTAGGTGCGCCTTTTAAATTTAATTCATTTGTATACCAAAGTTCGATGGTGTTTGAATTGACAATCGTTTTTGCTTTCTTGCATTTATATCCTAAAATAATTTTAGTGTCATTAAGAAATTCGAATGTCTGTTTTTCTAAAGCTAAACTATCAATTGTTATGATGTTTTTTGATCTTGATAATTGTGCAGTTTGAATATAGCTGTTGTTTTTTCTTTCAACATAATATTGTTCAAAAGGAAAAGTCATATTGCCAGAAAGTATTTTTTGGCTAGAAATTATTGTATTATTTTTATCAGAATAAACTAAAATAGAATCTTCAATTAAAGTGCCGTTGAAAGATTTAGTATAGCTGATTTTTACTGCATTTGGGCTTTTTTGTGCTTGCGAAAAAAGGCACGCAAGAAAACAAAACAAAAGGTATATTTTCTTCATGTAGATTTAATTGGTTCGCAAAGATAGTTTTTTGCCTGTGCAATTAAAAAATCATTACCTTAGTAATTAGAAATTTACGCCTTTATCAATTTATAATCCATCTAAAAAATGAAAGAAGACTTTCTTCACTATGTCTGGCAATTCAAGAAATTTGATTTTACAAATATCAAAACTGTTCAAGGCGAAACGCTGACAATTATCAATTCTGGCCAATATCTGCAAAAGGCTGGCCCCGATTTTTTTAACGCACAAATTAATATCGGGAATCAAAAATGGGCTGGAAATGTTGAAATCCACCTTAAATCATCAGATTGGTATGTTCATCATCATGAAATAGATTCTAATTATGAAAATGTAATTTTACACGTTGTTTGGGAACATGATACCGAAGTTTTCAGAAAAGATAATTCAGAAATTCCTGTTTTAGAACTTAAAAATTATATTCTAAGAAATATTGTTGAAAATTACAATGCTTTAGTTTCGGCAAAAAGTTGGATTTATTGTGAAAATGAAATTCAAAATATAGATGTTTTTATTTTAAAGAATTGGCAGGAAAAATTATTCTTTGAGAGATTGCAACGAAAAGTTGAACCAATTCAAAATTTGCTCTCTGAAACAGAAAATGATTGGGAAGCTGTTTTGTTCTGTCTTTTAGCGAAAAATTTTGGACTGAATACAAATGGAGAAATTTTAATGAAAGTTGCAAAATCAATTCCGTTTTCAATTATAAGAAAAGAAAGTGCGGCATTTGAAAACTTAGAAGCTTTGTTTTTTGGAAGGTCTGGGCTTTTAGAAAAAGAAAATGAAGATACTTATTTCAAAGATTTGAAATTTCAATGGACTTATGTCCAAGAAAAGTATCAATTAAAGAAAATTATTTTAGAACCGATTCAGTTTTTTAAACATAGGCCAGATAATTTTCCGACGATTCGATTGGCACAGTTGTCGCAATTGTATTTTTCAAGACGCAATTTATTCTCGCAACTTTTGGAAGCAAAATCTCTTGCCAACTTTTATGAAATTTTCAATGTTCAAGTTTCAGAATATTGGAAAACACATTATCAGTTTGATAAAGAAAGTCCTAAGAAAAGAAAATCCTTGACACCTTCTTTTATAGATCTACTATTGATAAATACAATTATTCCTTTGAAATTTATGTTTGCAAATTCCCAAAATATTGATATTTCTGAGGATTTGATCGATTTGTTACACGAAATTCAAGCGGAGAAAAATTCAATTATTGAAAAATTCGAGAGTTTTGGAATAGAATCCAAAAGCGCTTTTGAAACGCAATCTTTATTGCAATTGAAAAATGAATATTGCAACCAGAAACGTTGCATGTCTTGCGCAATTGGTTTGGAATTATTAAAAACATAATTTTTTTTAAAAGTATATAATAGAAATCACTAATTTTGAAATGTAACTGATTTAGAAATGATAACAAACATTCGCCATTTTTTTGAAAAACACGGCTTTGAGGTTTCTTCCCGTTTAGCTGATCGCTTGGGAATGCGTGCTTCAAGCGTGCGTCTGTTTTTTATTTATCTATCTTTTTTTACTGTCGGGCTGTGGTTTGGTGTTTATCTTACTTTAGCTTTTCTCGTTCGGCTAAAGGATTTGGTCTATACAAAACGAAGTTCCGTTTTCGACCTATAAATTTAGATTACCTTTTTTAACTGCCATTAAATTATTATATATGCCAAAATTAAAAGCCTATTTCAGGTTTACTTCACAACAGCGTACCGGAATTTTTATTTTAATCCTCATTATAATAGGATCGCAAATCGCTTTTCACTTATTAGAAATCAATATAAAGGATGATGATTCTCTAGAAAAACAGCAGTGGCTTTCGCTTCAGGGAGAAATCGATACGCTTAAACTTGAAAAAGAAAACTTCAGGCCTACGATTTATCCTTTCAATCCAAATTTTATTACTGATTTCAAAGGTTATAAACTCGGAATGTCAACTGCTGAAATCGATCGTCTATTGAAATTCAGAAAAACGAATCAATATGTAAATTCTGCGGAAGAATTTCAGGCTTTGACAAAAGTTTCAGATTCTTTATTGGGAGTAATTTCTCCGTATTTCAAATTTCCTGATTGGGTAAAAAATAAAAAGAATTATAAAACTTTTGAGAAATTTGAAAATAAAACTTTTGGTAAAAACGAGAAAATAATAATCATCGATATTAATATTGCTTCGCAGGAAGAGTTGATAAAAGTTTATGGAATCGGACCGGGATTGTCAGAAAGAATTTTGAAGCAAAAAGAAGTTCTTGGTGGTTTTGTCAGTATGGAACAGATGAAAGATATTTGGGGATTGTCGCCTGAAGTGGTTGAAAAATTAAACGAACGATTTAAAGTTGGGGCAATTCCAAATGTCAAGAAGATAAAAATAAATGAGGTTTCGGCTAAAGAATTACAATTGTTTCCTTATTTCCGATATCCATTAAATAAAGAAATTGTAACTTATAGAAGTATGAATAATGGAATTAAAAGTGCTGATGATTTAATAAAGATTAAAGGTTTTCCGGTTGAAAAATTAAATATAATTGATAAGTATCTGGAATATTGAGTTTGAAGAACGGGAATGATAATTCTTGAATAGAAGTATTGTTTGCGACTTATTAATTTGCAATTAAGATGTAAATGATTTGTTAAATTGCGGATTTGATAAAAAATAATAACTTTTCTGTTGAAAATAAAAAAATAATTGCCTTATATTTGAATTTCTAAAAAATATCATATAAAAACACCTTTTATTATAAATATGAATTCAAATTATTTTACTGAAGAACACGAATTGTTTAGAAAGAGTTTGCAAGATTTTTTGCAAAAAGAAGTAGTTCCACACATTGAAAAATGGGAAAAAACAGGAACAATCGAACGTTTTATTTGGAAAAAATTTGGAGAAATGGGCTTCTTCGGAATTAACTATCCGGAAGCTTATGGAGGTATGAACCTGGATTTGTTTTATACAGTGGTCTTTTTAGAAGAACTTCAAAAAATTAAATCTTCTGGTTTTGCAGCGGCAATGTGGGCTCATTCTTATTTAGCAATGACGCACTTAAATGCAGAAGGTGACGAGAGAATCAAACAAGATTATTTAGTGCCAAGTATTTCAGGAGATAAAATAGGAGCATTATGTATTACTGAACCTTTTGGAGGTAGTGATGTTGCAGGGATGCGTACAACCGCAGTTAAAAAAGGCGATAAATATATTATAAATGGTTCCAAAACTTTTATTACAAATGGAGTTTATGGCGATTATTATGTAGTTGCGGCCAAAACTAATCCAGAATCTGGAAATAAAGGAATAAGCATGTTTTTGGTAGATTCAAATCTGAAAGGAATTGCTGCTACAAAATTAGATAAATTAGGATGGAGGGCTTCTGACACTGCTGAAATCGCATTTGATAATGTTGAAATTCCAGCAGAAAATTTAATGGGTGAAGAAGGAAAGGGCTTTCCTTATATTATGCAGCATTTTGCTTTAGAGCGTTTGATTATGGCGATTAATGCTCACGCAAGAGCGGAATATGCAATTGAATATACAATCGGATACATGTCAGAACGTGAGGCATTTGGAAAAACGATAGATAAATTTCAAGCATTACGACACACAATTGTTGAACACGCAACTGATGTGGAACACTGCAAAATATTCAATTATGCAGCCGTTGCCAGATTAAACCAGAAAGAATATGTTGTCAAAGAAGCTTCAATGGCAAAATTGAAATCTACAAAAGTGGCTGATGAAACAATTTATAGCTGTTTGCAAATGTTAGGCGGTTATGGTTATATGGAAGAATATCCTTTGGCACGTTTGTTAAGGGATAGCCGTTTAGGGCCAATTGGCGGCGGAACTTCTGAAATTTTAAAAGAAATTTTGTCTAAAATGATAATTGATAAACAGAATTATAAGCCAGCTGTAAAATAATTTGCAATTCGTGATTCATAATTCGTAATTATTTTCTATTTTTGCACCCTTAACGAGAGGAGGTGTCAATATTATGTTAATTATACCAATTAAAGACGGAGAAAATATCGATAGAGCATTAAAGCGCTATAAAAGAAAATTTGATAAAACAGGAACTGTTCGTCAGTTGCGTGCGCGTCAAGCTTTCATTAAACCTTCTGTAATCAAAAGAGCACAGATTCAAAAAGCTGGTTACATCCAGAACATGAGAGACCAATTAGAGAATTAATAAAATAATTTTCTTGGACATATTGCCGTTAGTAATTAAAGTTTAACTTTGATGCTAACGGTTTTTTTATGCAAAATTTTAAAGATTCATATAAGGATTATCTTCAGAAAGAGAAAAATTATTCGCTTCACACGGTTACGGCATATTATAATGACTTGTCTGATTTTGAGGAATTTCTTAAAAAAGAATTTGATCAAGATGGTTTAGAGGAGGTGAATTATAGCCAAATCAGAAGCTGGATTGTTTTTTTGGTGGATTCTGGAGTGTCGAATGCTTCTGTAAATAGGAAAATTTCTTCGTTGAAATCTTTTTATAAATTCCTTCTTAAAATAAAGCAGGTAGAATCAAGTCCCTTGCTAAAGCATAAAGCTTTAAAAACTCCGAAGAAATTGCAGATTCCTTTTTCGGAAAAAGAATTGGATAATGTTTTAAATCATATAAAGTATCCGGAAGGTTTTGAAGGAATTCGTGACAAGTTGATTATTGACCTTTTTTATACAACAGGAATTCGTAGAACGGAATTAATTCACTTAAAAATTTCAAATATTAATCTTTCGAATGGAACTTTAAAGGTTTTAGGTAAAAGAAATAAGGAGCGAATTCTTCCAGTTTTACCAATTATTCAAAGCCAATTTAATTTGTATTTTTCGGAAAGAAATAAACTTGAGCAAGTTAGGGATGGTGAGTTTTTCTTTCTTACGTTAAAAGGAGTTAAATTAAATGATTCTCTTGTCTATCGATTAATAAATATGTACTTTAGTCATGTCTCAGGGAAGGTAAAGAGGAGTCCGCATATTTTAAGACATACGTTTGCGACTCACATGCTGAACAATGGGGCAGATTTAAATTCGGTAAAAGAATTATTGGGGCATTCCAGTCTGGCATCAACGCAAATTTATACGCACAGCAGTTTAGCCGAGCTTAAAAAAGTTTATGGAGATGCGCATCCTCGGAATCGAAAATAATTCAAAAATGTTCAATCCTATAAAAATTTTATTATGAAGGTAAATGTGCAAGCAGTTAACTTTAATGTTGACGCCAAACTGGTAGGATTCATTCAAGAGAGAATGGATAAGTTAGAAAAGTATTACGATAAAGTAGTTTCAGCAGATGTTTTTTTGAAGGTTGAAAAGACGAGTGATAAAGAAAACAAAATTGCAGAGGTTAAGATTCATGTTCCTGGAGATGAATTTATTGTTAAGAAACAATGTAAAACATTTGAAGAAGGTGTGGAGCTTTCAGCGGAAGCATTGGAAAGGGTCTTGCTGAAAAGGAAAGAAAAAATCCGTACACATATATAATATAAATTTTTTTTCAAAAATATTTTGATTAAGAAACAAAAAGATATACATTTGCAGTCCGTTAGAAATAGCGGACTTTTTTTATTGTAATTGCCGGTGTAGCTCAGTTGGCTAGAGCAGCTGATTTGTAATCAGCAGGTCGTGGGTTCGAGTCCCTCTATCGGCTCAGTTCTTTTTAAAGATTGAAAATAAAAATGGTCAGGGGAGATACTCAAGCGGCCAACGAGGGCAGACTGTAAATCTGCTGTGTGAACTTCGCAGGTTCGAATCCTGCTCTCCCCACAAAAGATTTGTGAAATAAGATTTTGATGTAAATCTTAAATCTAAAAATCATAAATCCTTTAATCAGGATTCCCTGCCGGTGTAGCTCAGGGGTAGAGTGCTTCCTTGGTAAGGAAGAGGTCACGGGTTCAATTCCCGTCATTGGCTCAAGAAAGCATTGAATTTGAACACTAATATATAACTAAGATTAAAATTAAGTAAAATGGCAAAGGAGAATTTTAACCGTTCCAAACCGCACTTAAATATAGGTACAATTGGACACGTGGATCACGGAAAAACTACATTGACTGCGGCAATTTCTAAAGTATTGACTGAAGCAGGTTTTTCTAAAAATGCAGCAAAATCTTTCGATCAGATTGATAACGCTCCAGAAGAAAAAGAAAGAGGTATTACAATTAATACATCTCACGTTGAGTATGAAACGGCTAACCGTCACTACGCTCACGTTGACTGTCCGGGTCACGCGGATTACGTAAAAAACATGGTTACTGGTGCTGCTCAAATGGACGGTGCTATCTTGGTAGTTGCTGCTACAGACGGACCAATGCCACAAACACGTGAGCACATCCTTTTAGGTCGCCAGGTAGGTATTCCTAGAATGGTTGTTTTCATGAACAAAGTGGATATGGTTGATGATGCTGAGCTTTTAGAGCTAGTTGAAATGGAAATCAGAGACTTATTGTCTTTCTACGAATATGATGGAGATAACGGACCAGTAGTTCAGGGATCTGCTTTAGGTGGATTGAATGGAGATGCTACATGGGTACCAAAAATTCTTGAATTGATGGAAGCTGTTGACAACTGGATCGAAGAGCCAGTTCGTGATACTGCAAAACCTTTCTTGATGCCAGTTGAAGACGTGTTTACAATTACAGGTCGTGGAACTGTTGCTACAGGTCGTATCGAAACTGGTATTGCTAATACAGGTGATGCTGTTGAAATCATTGGTATGGGAGCTGATAAATTGACTTCTACTATTACAGGAGTTGAGATGTTCCGTAAAATCCTTGATAGAGGTGAGGCTGGAGATAACGTAGGTTTATTGTTAAGAGGTATTGATAAAGAATCTATCAAAAGAGGAATGGTTATCATTAAGCCAGGATCAGTAAAACCACACGCTAAATTCAAAGCAGAGGTTTATATCTTGAAAAAAGAAGAAGGTGGTCGTCATACACCATTCCACAATAACTACCGTCCACAGTTCTACGTACGTACAACTGATGTAACTGGGGTTATTAATCTTCCTGCAGGAGTAGAGATGGTTATGCCAGGGGATAACTTAACAATTGATGTTACTTTGTTAAGCCCAATCGCTATGACAGTTGGTTTACGTTTTGCTATCCGTGAAGGTGGTAGAACTGTAGGTGCGGGTCAGGTGACTGAAATCGTAGAATAATTTCTATAAATATTTTATAAAGCCAGTGTCGTTTCGGCGACACTGGTTTTTAATAAACGGGCGTAGTTCAAGGGTAGAATAGCGGTCTCCAAAACCGTTGATGGGGGTTCGAATCCCTCCGCCCGTGCAAAAACAAATTACAATGGCAAAAGTTGTTAATTACATATCTGAAGCATTCGGAGAATTAAAAAATAATGTTACCTGGCCAGAATGGGCAGAAGTACAGCGTCTGACAATTGTTGTCGCTGTTTTTTCTGTATTATTCGCTTTGGCTACTTGGGGAGTTGACGTTTTATTCGCAAAAGCATTGGCTGGTTTCTTTAATTTGATAAAAGGTTAAATAAAAGATGGCAGATAATAATGTGAAAAAGTGGTATGTTGTCAGAGCTGTAAGCGGACAAGAAAATAAAGTTAAAGCTTACATCGAAACTGAGATCAACAGATTAGGAATGGCTGATTATATTTCTCAAGTTCTTGTTCCTACTGAAAAAGTAGTAACGGTTAAGGATGGAAAGAAAATCAGCAAAGACAAAGTTTACTTTCCTGGTTATGTAATGATTGAGGCTAATCTTGTCGGCGAAATACCTCATATTATTAAGTCTATAACTAGTGTTATTGGTTTTCTAGGTGAAGTAAAAGGCGGAGACCCTGTGCCGTTAAGACTTTCTGAAGTAAACAGAATGTTAGGTAAGGTAGATGAGCTTGCTGTGAAAACTGACAATCATCACGCAATTCCTTTCACTCTTGGTGAAACAATTAAGGTTATCGATGGGCCTTTCAACGGTTTTAATGGAACTGTTGAAAAAATCAACGAAGAAAAGCGTAAGCTTGAGGTAATGGTGAAAATCTTCGGAAGAAAAACACCATTAGAATTGAGCTTTATGCAGGTTGAAAAAGTATAATTTTGTTACACATATAATTAAACCGCACATCCATCGCTTCCATGATGATGTGTTAAATTTTTAAACAATGGCTAAAGAGATTAGTAAAGTAGTTAAACTACAAGTTAAGGGAGGTGCTGCGAACCCATCGCCACCGGTTGGACCTGCTCTAGGTGCTGCTGGTGTTAATATCATGGAGTTCTGTAAGCAGTTCAATGCTAGAACGCAAGATAAAGCCGGCAAAGTTTGCCCTGTGCAAATTACAGTGTATAAAGACAAGTCTTTTGACTTTGTTGTGAAAACACCACCTGCTGCTATTCAACTATTAGAAGCTGCAAAATTGAAATCTGGTTCAGGAGAGCCTAATCGTAAAAAAGTAGCGAAAGTTACAATTGAGCAGATTAGAGCTATCGCTGAAGATAAGATGGCTGATTTGAATGCATTCACAATTGAGTCTGCTATGAGCATGATTGCTGGAACGGCTAGATCTATGGGTATAACTGTAACTGGAGACGCTCCTTCTAATTAAGAAAAGACATGGCAAAATTGACAAAAAAACAAAAAGAGGCTGCATCTAAAATTGAAAAAAACAAGCTATATTCTTTGAAAGATGCTTCTGCATTAATCAAAACTATCGCTTCTGCAAAATTTGATGAGTCTGTTGATATCGCTGTTAAATTGGGTGTAGATCCAAGAAAAGCAAATCAAATGGTAAGAGGTGTAGTAACATTGCCTCATGGAACTGGAAAAGACGTTAGAGTATTAGCATTGGTTACTCCAGATAAGGAAGCTGAAGCTAAAGCTGCTGGTGCTGATTTCGTAGGTTTGGATGATTATTTACAAAAAATCAAAGATGGTTGGACTGATGTTGATGTAATCATCACTATGCCAGCTGTTATGGGTAAATTAGGTCCATTAGGAAGAATCTTAGGGCCAAGAGGTCTTATGCCAAACCCTAAAACTGGTACAGTTACTATGGATGTGGCGAAAGCTGTAACTGAAGTAAAAGCTGGTAAAATTGACTTTAAAGTTGATAAGACTGGTATCGTTCATGCAGGAATCGGAAGAGTTTCATTTGGAGCTGACATGATTACCGACAATGCGCATGAAATTATTCAAACATTAATCAAAATGAAACCAACTGCAGCAAAAGGTACTTACATTAAAAGTATCCACATCTCATCAACGATGAGTCCTGCTATAGCTTTAGATCCTAAAGCTGTATAATTGGTAGTTAAAAATTTTTAGTATGACTAGAGAAGAAAAATCAATCGCGATTGAAGATTTAACTGCACAGTTAGCTGGTACAAATATTGTTTATGTAGCAGATATTTCTGGACTAAATGCAGAAACTACTTCAAGCTTAAGAAGAGCTTGCTTCAAAGCTGGTATTAAATTAGAAGTTGTTAAGAACACTTTGCTTGCAAAAGCAATGGAAGCTTCTGAAAACAACTATGGTGAATTACCTGAAACTTTAAAAGGAAACACTTCTATATTCTTTGCAGATGTAGCAAACGCTCCTGCAAAAATCATCAAAGAATTCCGTAAAAAATCTGATAAACCAGTTTTTAAAGGGGCTTATATCAACAATGAAATTTACATTGGTGACAACCTTTTAGATTCTCTTGCTTCTCTTAAATCTAAGGAAGAGGTTATCGGAGAAATCATCGGATTACTTCAGTCTCCGGCTCAAAGAGTTATTTCTGCTCTTAAGAACCAATTCGCAAACGAAGAAGGAGCTGAATAATAATCAGTACGCAAACAAAATTTATATTTTACAAAATCATTTTAAACGATAGAAAAAATGGCAGATTTGAAACAATTCGCAGAACAATTGGTTAACCTAACAGTAAAAGAAGTTAACGATTTAGCAACAATATTAAAAGACGAGTATGGTATCGAACCAGCTGCAGCTGCTGTTGTAGTTTCTGGTGGTGGTGATGCAGGTGCTGCTGAAGCTGAACAAACAGAATTCACAGTTGTATTGAAAGAAGCTGGTGCTTCTAAATTAGCTGTAGTTAAAGCTGTAAAAGAACTTACAGGTTTAGGTCTTAAAGAAGCAAAAGACTTAGTTGACGGTGCTCCGGCAAACGTTAAAGAAGGTGTTTCGAAAGATGAGGCTGAAGGTCTTAAAAAATCATTAGAAGAAGCTGGAGCTGTAGTTGAACTTAAATAAGTTTACTCAGTTTTAAGATTTAGGTTTAGGTATTGAGTTAGTGCTCAATGCCTAAACCATTTTTCGTATAATAAAATATAGCATGTTTTATTATCAAATAGTTTAAAATACGAAAAAGTTTTTTTATCAATACGAAGAAAAAAAATTGAACCGATTTTTACTTTGGTTTATTTTTAAAGATGTATTGATTATAAAAAGAAAGTATAGATTAAACAGTGTATTTGCACAAAAAACTACTTTTTTTTAATCAAAATTTTGTCCATTGATGATAACAAATCAGACTGAAAGATTGAATTTTGCCTCAACAAAAAATATTCCTCAATATCCAGATTTCTTGGATATTCAGGTTAAATCTTTTAAAGATTTTTTCCAATTGGAAACTAAATCTGACGAGAGAGGCGACGAAGGGCTTTATAACACCTTCATGGAAAACTTTCCAATTACAGATACAAGAAATCAATTTGTATTGGAATTCCTTGATTACTTTGTTGATCCACCACGTTATACAATTCAAGAATGTATTGAAAGAGGACTTACGTATAGTGTGCCTTTAAAAGCTAGGCTAAAACTATATTGTACAGATCCAGAGCACGAAGATTTTGAAACTATTGTTCAAGATGTTTATCTTGGTACAATTCCTTACATGACGCCAAGTGGTACATTTGTAATCAACGGTGCTGAACGTGTTGTTGTTTCGCAATTGCACAGATCACCAGGTGTGTTCTTTGGACAATCATTCCACGCAAATGGAACCAAATTATATTCTGCCAGAGTAATTCCTTTCAAAGGTTCTTGGATAGAATTTGCTACCGATATCAACAGCGTAATGTATGCTTATATCGATAGAAAGAAAAAATTACCAGTTACTACTCTTTTTAGAGCAATTGGTTTTGAAAGAGATAAAGACATTCTTGAAATTTTTGACCTTGCAGAAGAAATCAAAGTTTCAAAAACAGGTCTTAAAAAATACGTAGGCCGAAGATTGGCTGCGCGTGTTTTGAACACATGGCACGAAGATTTCGTGGACGAGGATACTGGCGAGGTAGTTTCTATCGAGCGTAATGAGATCATCCTTGACCGTGACACAATTATCGACAAAGATAATGTGGAAGAAATTATCGAGGCTAACGTGAAAACTATTTTGTTGCACAAGGAAGATGCTAATCAAGGTGATTATGCAATCATCCACAACACGCTTCAAAAAGATCCAACGAACTCTGAAAAAGAAGCCGTTGAGCACATCTACAGACAATTGCGTAATGCAGAACCGCCTGATGAAGAGACTGCTCGTGGTATTATCGATAAATTGTTCTTCTCTGACCAACGTTACAACTTAGGTGAAGTAGGTCGTTATAGAATGAACAAAAAATTACAATTGGATATCCCAATGGAAAAGCAAGTCTTGACCAAAGAAGATATCATTACTATTGTTAAATACTTAATCGAATTGATCAACTCTAAAGCAGAGATTGATGATATCGATCACTTGTCAAACCGTCGTGTTAGAACAGTTGGTGAACAACTTTCTGCTCAATTCGGTGTAGGTTTGGCTCGTATGGCAAGAACCATCCGTGAGAGAATGAACGTTAGAGATAACGAGGTGTTTACACCAATTGACTTGATTAATGCTAAAACATTATCGTCAGTGATCAACTCTTTCTTTGGAACAAACCAGTTGTCTCAATTCATGGACCAAACGAATCCATTGGCTGAGATCACGCACAAAAGAAGATTGTCTGCCCTTGGACCTGGTGGTCTTTCGAGAGAAAGAGCTGGTTTCGAGGTTCGTGACGTTCACTATACGCACTACGGCCGTTTATGTCCGATTGAAACGCCAGAGGGACCAAACATTGGTTTGATTTCATCTCTTGGAGTTTATGCGAAAGTAAACGGAATGGGATTCATCGAAACACCTTACCGTAAGGTAACTAACGGAAAAGTAGATCTAGAATCTACTCCTGTATATTTAAGTGCAGAAGAAGAGGAAGGAAAGATGATCGCTCAGGCAAATATCCAAATGGATGGCGCTGGACAAATTACTGCTGATATGGTTATTGCCCGTGAAGAAGGCGATTTCCCGGTTGTTAGCCCAGATAAAATTCACTATACTGACGTTGCGCCAAACCAGATTGCTTCTATTTCTGCTTCTTTGATTCCTTTCTTGGAACATGATGATGCGAATAGAGCGTTGATGGGATCAAACATGATGCGTCAGGCGGTACCTTTGTTAAGACCAGAAGCTCCAATTGTTGGAACTGGTTTGGAAAGACAAGTGGCATCTGATTCAAGAGTTTTGATCAATGCAGAAGGTCCTGGAGTTGTTGAATATGTTGATGCTAATATCATCACTATTAAATATGACAGATCTGAAGAAGAAAGAATGGTAAGTTTTGACTCTGATGACAAGACTTATAATTTGATCAAATTCAGAAAAACGAATCAAAGTACTTCTATTAACTTGAAACCAATCGTAAGAAAAGGGGACAGAGTTATTAAAGGTCAAGTACTTTCAGAAGGTTATGCGACTCAAAACGGAGAGCTTGCTTTAGGTAGAAACCTTAAAGTAGCGTTCATGCCTTGGAAAGGGTACAATTTCGAGGATGCTATCGTGATCTCTGAAAAAGTGGTTCGTGATGATATTTTTACTTCTATCCACGTTGATGATTACTCATTAGAGGTTAGAGATACTAAATTGGGTAACGAAGAATTAACGAATGATATTCCAAACGTTTCTGAAGAAGCTACTAAAGATTTAGATGAAAATGGTATGATTAGAATTGGAGCTGAAGTAAAACCTGGCGACATCCTAATCGGAAAAATTACTCCAAAAGGAGAATCTGATCCAACTCCTGAAGAGAAACTGCTTCGTGCAATCTTCGGTGATAAAGCTGGTGACGTAAAAGATGCTTCATTAAAAGCTTCTCCTTCTTTACACGGTGTGGTTTTAGATAAAAAATTATTCGCGAGAGCGGTAAAAGATAAACGCAAGCGTTCTAAAGACAAAGATGATTTGGGTGCTTTAGAAATGGAGTTCGAAACTAAATTTACAGATTTAAAAGATAAATTGGTTGACAAACTTTTCAATATCGTAAACGGAAAAACTTCGCAAGGAGTTATGAATGATTTGGGTGAAGAAGTATTGCCAAAAGGTAAAAAATACACTCAGAAAATGTTGAACGCTGTTGAAGATTTCGCTCACTTAAGCAAAGGTCAATGGGTTGCAGATGATGAAACCAATAAAATGGTGAATGACTTGATCCACAACTATAAAATTAAGCTGAACGATTTACAAGGTGCTTTGCGTAGAGAAAAATTCACGATCACTGTTGGAGATGAACTTCCAGCTGGAATCTTGAAATTGGCAAAAGTTTATATCGCTAAGAAGCGTAAGTTGAAAGTTGGGGATAAAATGGCGGGACGTCACGGTAACAAAGGTATTGTTGCAAGAATCGTTCGTCACGAAGATATGCCTTTCCTTGAAGACGGAACGCCAGTTGATATCGTGTTGAACCCACTTGGGGTACCTTCACGTATGAACATCGGTCAGATTTATGAGACAGTTTTAGGATGGGCTGGACAAAACTTGGGTAGAAAATTTGCTACTCCAATCTTTGACGGTGCTTCTCTTGACCAAATTAATGAATTGACTGACGAAGCTGGAATTCCAAGATTCGGACATACGTATCTTTATGATGGAGGAACTGGAGAACGTTTCCACCAGCCAGCAACTGTCGGAGTTATCTATATGTTGAAATTAGGACACATGGTTGATGACAAGATGCACGCACGTTCTATCGGACCATACTCGTTGATCACGCAACAACCACTTGGAGGTAAAGCTCAATTTGGAGGTCAGCGTTTTGGAGAGATGGAGGTTTGGGCTCTTGAGGCTTATGGAGCTTCAAGTACACTGAGAGAAATCTTGACTGTTAAATCAGATGACGTAATTGGTAGAGCTAAAACTTACGAAGCTATCGTTAAGGGTGAAACTATGCCAGAGCCAGGATTGCCAGAATCGTTCAATGTATTGATGCACGAATTGAAAGGTCTTGGATTAGACATCAGATTAGAAGAATAACAAAAAGCAGGCAGTATTCAGTTTTCAGGTAGCAATATCTGAAAACTGATTACTTATTTATATACGTTTTTAGGATTTATACCCGTAAACCGTTCCGATTTTTTATGAATTTTTTCATAACTAGCACTTCAAGAGTCGCTTGAAGTTTAGAGAAGTAATCCGAGGTAATGTAGAAGTCAAAAGTTAGAAAGTCAAAAGTCAAAAGTCTTTAGTGACTTTAAAACTTTCGACATTCGACATTTGACTAAAATAATTTTAATTGCAATAAATCAATAGTAAAAACTATGATGAATAACAGAAACAATAATAATAAAGACAAGAACCCAATTAAAAGGTTCAATAAAATTTCGATAGGTCTTGCTTCTCCAGAATCGATCTTGGCTGAGTCAAGAGGTGAGGTTTTGAAACCAGAAACTATCAACTATAGAACACACAAACCAGAGCGTGACGGACTTTTCTGCGAAAGAATCTTCGGACCAGTAAAAGATTTCGAATGTGCTTGTGGTAAATATAAAAGAATCCGCTACAAAGGTATAGTTTGCGACCGTTGTGGTGTGGAAGTTACGGAGAAGAAAGTACGTAGAGACAGAGTTGGCCACATCAATTTAGTTGTGCCAATCGCTCACATCTGGTATTTCCGTTCTCTTCCAAATAAAATTGGTTACATTTTAGGTCTTCCGTCTAAGAAATTAGACATGATCATTTACTACGAAAGATACGTAGTAATCCAAGCAGGTATTGCAAAAAATCCTGACGGAGAATCATTACAAAGGCTTGACTTTTTAACAGAAGAAGAATATCTGAATATTTTAGATACGCTTCCAATGGAAAACCAATATTTAGATGACAATGATCCGAATAAATTCATCGCTAAAATGGGTGCTGAATGTATTATGGATTTGTTGGCAAGAATCGACTTGGATGAATTATCATACCAATTGCGTCATGCTGCAAACAATGAAACATCTAAACAACGTAAAACTGAAGCTTTAAAAAGACTTCAAGTTGTGGAATCTTTCCGTGAGTCTAACTTGAACAGGGAAAATCGTCCGGAGTGGATGATCATGAAAGTAGTTCCAGTTATTCCACCAGAATTGCGTCCGTTGGTGCCACTTGATGGTGGTCGTTTCGCAACTTCAGATTTGAATGATTTGTACAGAAGAGTTATCATCCGTAACAATCGTTTGAAAAGATTGATGGAAATCAAAGCTCCAGAAGTTATCTTGAGAAACGAAAAACGTATGTTGCAGGAATCTGTGGATTCGTTATTCGATAATACAAGAAAAGCGTCTGCTGTTAAAACAGAGTCAAACAGACCATTAAAATCGCTTTCTGATTCATTAAAAGGTAAACAAGGTCGTTTCCGTCAAAACCTTTTGGGTAAACGTGTGGATTATTCTGCTCGTTCGGTAATCGTCGTTGGACCTGAATTGAAATTGTTTGAATGTGGTTTGCCAAAAGATATGGCAGCTGAATTGTACAAACCTTTTGTGATCCGTAAATTGATCGAAAGAGGAATTGTAAAAACAGTAAAATCTGCTAAAAAAATCATTGACAAAAAAGAGCCAGTAGTTTGGGATATCCTTGAAAATGTAATTAAAGGACACCCAGTATTACTGAATCGTGCTCCTACTTTGCACAGACTTGGTATCCAAGCGTTCCAGCCAAAATTAATTGAAGGAAAAGCGATCCAATTGCACCCTTTAGTTTGTACGGCTTTCAACGCGGATTTTGATGGTGACCAGATGGCGGTTCACTTGCCATTAGGGCCAGAAGCTATTTTGGAAGCACAACTTTTGATGTTGGCTTCTCACAATATCTTAAATCCAGCAAATGGTGCTCCAATTACTGTACCTTCTCAAGACATGGTTTTAGGTCTATATTATATGACCAAAGAACGTTTGTCAACTCCAGATCATAAAATTTTAGGTGAAGGCCTTACTTTTTATTCTGCAGAAGAAGTTAATATTGCATTAAACGAAGGAAGAGTTGAATTGAATGCTCGTGTAAGAATCAGAGCAAAAGATTTCAACGATGCTGGAGAATTAGTATATAAAATTATCCAAACAACTGCTGGACGTGTACTTTTTAACGAAGTTGTACCAGAAGCTGCAGGATATATCAACCAAGTATTGACTAAAAAATCTTTGAGAGATATTATCGGTGGAATTTTAAGCGTAACAGATGTTCCGACAACTGCGGCCTTCCTTGATAATATGAAAGATATGGGATACAAATTTGCCTTCCGTGGTGGATTGTCATTCTCATTGGGAGATATTAGAATTCCTGAGCAAAAAACACAATTAATTGCAGATGCTAGACAAGAAGTTGAAGGTATTACTGTAAATTATAACATGGGTCTTATTACCAATAATGAGCGTTATAACCAAGTTATTGATATCTGGACTTCAGCAAATGCTAAATTGACAGAATTGGCTATGACAAATATTAGAGAAGACCAACAAGGTTTCAACTCTGTATATATGATGCTTGATTCTGGAGCAAGGGGTTCTAAAGAACAAATTCGTCAGTTGACTGGTATGCGTGGTTTGATGGCTAAGCCTAAAAAATCTACTGCCGGTGGTGGTGAAATTATTGAAAACCCGATTTTGTCTAACTTTAAAGAAGGTCTTTCGATTCTTGAGTACTTTATCTCTACTCACGGTGCTCGTAAAGGTCTTGCGGATACGGCTTTGAAAACTGCCGATGCGGGTTATTTGACAAGAAGACTTCATGACGTTTCTCAAGATGTTATTGTGAACACTGTTGATTGCGGTACTCTAAGAGGAGTTGAAGTTGGAGCTTTAAAGAAAAATGAGGATATCGTTGAAACTTTAGGAGAAAGAATTTTAGGACGTGTTGCTTTGCAAGATGTTATCAATCCTCTAACAAATGAAGTTTTAATTAAAGCTGGTGAGCAGATCACTGAAGCTATCGTGAAAGCAATAGATGAATCTCCACTTGAAAAAGTTGAAGTTCGTTCGCCATTGACTTGCGAGGCTACAAAAGGAATCTGTGCTAAATGTTATGGAAGAAACCTTGCAACTGGAAAAATGACTCAAAGAGGTGAAGCTGTCGGTGTAATTGCTGCACAGTCAATTGGTGAGCCAGGAACACAGTTGACACTTCGTACATTCCACGTCGGTGGGGTTGCGGGTGGACTTTCTGAGGAATCTAGCATTGTTGTGAAATTCAGTGGGCGTCTTGAAATCGAAGATTTGAAAACAGTAAAAGGTGAAGATCTTGAAGGAAATATTACAGATATTGTAATTTCTCGTTCTACTGAATTGAAATTGGTTGATGTTAAAACAGGAATTATCCTTAACACACACAATATTCCTTATGGTTCTAGTATTTTCGTAAAAGACGGAGATGTAGTTGAAAAAGGAACTGTAGTTTGTAAATGGGATCCATATAATGGAGTTATTATTTCTGAATTTACTGGTAAAATTGCTTACGAAGATTTAGAACAAGGACAATCTTTCCAAGTTGAGATCGATGAGCAAACTGGTTTCCAAGAAAAAGTAATCTCTGAAGGTAGAAACAAAAAATTAATTCCAACTTTATTAATTTATGGCAAAGATGGCGAATTGATCCGTTCTTATAACTTGCCTGTTGGAGCCCACTTGATGGTTGAAAACGGTGAGAAAATTAAGTCTGGTAAAGTTTTGGTAAAAATCCCACGTCGTTCATCAAAAGCGAATGATATCACCGGAGGTCTTCCAAGAATTACTGAGCTTCTTGAGGCTCGTAATCCTTCAAACCCAGCGGTAGTTTCTGAAATTGATGGAGTTGTTTCTTTCGGAAAAATCAAAAGAGGTAACCGCGAGATCGTTATCGAATCTAAATTTGGTGAGATTAAGAAATATCTAGTGAAACTTTCTAGCCAAATTTTGGTACAAGAAAATGACTTCGTTAGAGCGGGAGTTCCATTGTCAGATGGTGCTATTACTCCAGATGATATCTTGAGAATTCAAGGTCCGGCTGCAGTTCAGCAATATTTGGTGAATGAAATTCAAGAAGTTTACCGTCTTCAAGGTGTAAAAATCAACGACAAGCACTTTGAAGTTGTGATTCGCCAGATGATGCGTAAAGTAAGAGTTCAAGATCCAGGAGATACATTATTCTTAGAAGATCAATTAATTCATACTAAAGATTTTATCGTTGAAAATGATAAACTTTATGGTATGAAAGTAATTGAAGATGCTGGGGATTCTGATAATTTGAAACCAGGACAGATTATATCTCCTCGTCAATTGCGTGATGAAAATTCATTATTGAAACGTAATGATAAAAATCAAGTTGTGGCAAGAGATGTTATCACGGCTACGGCTACACCAGTACTTCAAGGTATTACAAGAGCTTCGTTACAGACTAAATCATTTATCTCTGCAGCGTCGTTCCAGGAAACTACAAAAGTATTGAATGAAGCAGCAGTTGCTGGAAAAGTTGACTTCCTTGAAGGATTGAAAGAAAATGTTATCGTTGGTCACAGAATTCCTGCAGGTACAGGTATGAGAGACTATGATAATGTAATCGTAGGTTCTAAAGATGAATACAATGAGCTTTTAGTTTCGAAAGAAGAATATAACTATTAAGAATATGAGCGATTCAAATCAAAATCCGCAAGGTCAGATTAATATTGAACTGGATGAAAAGACAGCTGAAGGAATTTATTCTAACTTGGCCATCATCAACCATTCAGCATCAGAATTTGTATTGGATTTCGTAAGCATCATGCCCGGAATTCCAAAGGCAAAAGTAAAATCTAGAATTGTTTTGACGCCACAGCATGCCAAAAGATTATTAAAGGCATTAGGAGAAAACATCCACAGATTTGAAAGCGCCCACGGCGAAATAAAAGATACGGAACAGCCTCCAATTCCATTAAATTTTGGTCCAGCTGGACAAGCATAAACAAAAAAGCCTCTCAAGAAATTGAGAGGCTTTTTTAGATATAAAAAAAGCTGTACTATTTGTACAGCTTTTTAAATTTATTCAAATTCTGAAGTAAAAAATAATTTTACGTTTGGATATTTTGTTTGAGTCATCTGAATTGTAAAGTCAGAATCAGCTAAAAATACCAATTGACCATATTTGTCATGTGCCAAGAATTTTTGTTTAATTCGTCTGAATTCTTTAAATTCTTCACTCTTTGGATCGTTAGGTTTTACCCAGCAAGCCTTGTGAACAGGAAAATTTTCATATGAACATTTTGCGCCATATTCATGCTCTAGCCTATATTGAATAACTTCATATTGCAATGCTCCAACAGTTCCAATTACTTTTCTGTTATTCATTTCAAGTACAAAAAGTTGCGCAACACCCTCATCCATCAATTGATCAATTCCTTTTTCTAATTGTTTTGACTTTAACGGATCAGCATTGTTGATATATCTAAAATGTTCAGGAGAAAAGCTTGGAATTCCTTTGAAACTCATCATTTCGCCTTCTGTCAGTGTGTCTCCAATCTTGAAATTTCCTGTATCATGAAGTCCGACAATATCACCTGGATAAGAAATATCCACAATTTCTTTCTTTTCTGCAAAGAAAGCGTTCGGGCTAGAGAATTTTAAATTTTTCTTTTGGCGAACATGCATATATGGTTTGTTTCTTTCAAAAGTTCCAGAAACAATTTTTACGAAAGCCAATCTGTCGCGGTGTTTTGGATCCATATTCGCATGAATTTTGAACACAAAACCAGATAATTTTTCTTCGTAAGGATCAACCAATCGTGTTTCAGATTCTTTTGGTCGAGGCGAAGGAGCAATATCGACAAAGCAGTCTAAAAGTTCTCTAACGCCAAAATTATTTAGGGCAGATCCAAAAAATACTGGTTGAAGATTTCCTTCTAGATATTGTTCTCTATTAAATTTGGGATATACTTCATCAATTAATTCTAATTCTTCTCGCAGTCTGTCTGCTGGCTTTTGACCAACAATTTTTTCAAGTTCTGGACTTTGGACATCAGAAAAGGCAATGGTTTCTTCAATGTTTTTTCTGCTGTCGCCACTGAAAAGATTGATGTTTTTCTCCCAAAGATTATAAATTCCTTGAAAGTCATAACCCATTCCTATAGGAAAACTTAAAGGCGTTACTGTAAGCCCTAATTTTTGTTCAACTTCATCCATTAAATCAAAAGCATCTTTTCCTTCTCTATCTAGCTTATTGATGAACACAATCATAGGAATATTCCGCATTCTACAAACAGAAACTAATTTTTCAGTTTGTTCTTCAACACCTTTCGCGACGTCAATTACAACAATAACGCTATCAACAGCGGTAAGCGTTCTGTAAGTATCTTCGGCAAAATCTTTGTGACCCGGAGTATCGAGAATATTAATTTTTTTGTCTTTATAATTAAAAGCCAAAACAGATGTGGAAACCGAAATTCCTCTTTGGCGTTCAATTTCCATAAAATCGGAAGTTGCACCTTTTTTTATCTTATTGTTTTTTACAGCTCCAGCTTCCTGAATTGCGCCTCCAAAAAGAAGCAATTTTTCAGTAAGCGTCGTTTTCCCCGCATCGGGATGAGAAATGATCCCAAAGGTCCTTCTTCTCTCTATTTCTTTTTTAAAACTCATGTTTTTATATTCAGACGGCAAAATTACATTTTATTAAGAAGAAATGATAAAATAATTTTAGACTAATTAATCATCTATAAAAACATACAAATTTGCTTAATTGATTTATCTGCAAACGATTCTCAAAAAATAATAAATATATGCCCTATAATTAAGGTAGAAAATTAAAATAATATAAAGGGACATTGGTGAAATATGGAAAATAAAATTTTTATTGAACTATTTTTTATACATTTAAGCACCCATAATTTGCTGTTTTAGCAAATATTGTTTGTAATTATTATGACAGAAGAAAAAAATATATTACAAGATTTAAGCCTTAATTTGGCTATACTTGACGATCATAAGATGATAGCAGAAATGCTGAAGCATGTTTTAAAGAAATTTTCTTTTGTTCGTTCTACGGAAATATTTTATGGAGCAAATGTTTTTTTTGATCATATCAAGAATAATAAAACTGATGTGCTTTTACTTGATGTTTTCATGCCCGGCGTGGATGGATTACAGGTGCTGAGGAAGTGCAGAAAAAAATATAAATCAGATAAGCTTAAAATAATAGTGCTTTCTTCATCTATTGATCCTGAAATTATTTCTACAGCAGTTAGTAGTGGTGTTGATGCTTATTTGACAAAAGATGATTTTTCAAGTGAATTGATAGTTGCTTTTGAACATATATATTCAAATTCTGGCAAGGCATATGTAAGCAAAAATGCAACAAGTATTTTATTGTTTGACAAGACAGATAAGTATAATGGGATACAACTTTCTCCTCGTGAAAAAGAACTTTTGAGATTTATTTGTGAAGCAAAAACTTCAAAAGAAATTGCACACGACTTAGATTTAAGTATTAATACCATCTATTATTATACTAAAAGACTGCTCAGTAAAATGCAAGTAAATAGAACTCAAGACTTGATAATCAAGGCGGTAAGTCTTGGTTTGTTTGAAAAAAAATAATTTATTTTACTTAAAATAGAACGCTAAAAGTTTTTTAAAAAACTAAATTTTCACACAATGCCACTACATTAAAATTGATGTAGTGGCATTGTGTTTTTTGTGTAGTGGCTGATAGTGTTTGGAATGTTTGAATCGTTTAATATTGTAAAAGAAATTACAAGCATAATTAATTAAAATATAAGCACTGTTATAAAAGCCAAATAAAATATAAAATTGACAGCCTTATTGAAAAGCCAAAAAAATATTAGCCTTTAATAAATATATAAGCCGAAAATTACATGCCTAAATGAAATAGAATATTATTAAAATATCAAAATTTTGAGAATGGTTTTTAAATACTTCCAGACTTAAAATTGATATGAATGCAATATGTCGCCATGCCAGATTTAAAATCCATACAAGCTAATTATAAGCCGATATCAATATTCTGACATAAAATTTAAGATTAAGCCATCCAAAGCATGGCGAACAAATTGCATGATAAAATAGAGTTAGTTATTTAATTATATTGAAGTTGCTGAAAGTGAATAGAGGAACGCTTGTTCTGTTTCAATTGCATTTTATTGGTGGTAGATATATGCTAGGCGCTTCATTTTTTTGGGAGGAGGACAAATTCCATGTTTTTAGATTTGGGGAAATACTTTTAAATATTGAATATTCCTCCCAAACTATAAAATGCTTCGAGCATTTTATTACAACGGCCCCATTTCTTGGGGTCGTTTCTTTTTAAATAAATTTTTGTTAATAGTAAGGCGTATAGTTGTATAATGCAATCGAATTGCTATTTTTGTTGATTGCATTTTATATCCTAAATTTTTTTCACTTTATATTTTTTTAAATAATGAAATTAAAACAAATGTTCTTCGGAATACTGCTTTCTGTAAATTTTGCCGGAATGGCACAAAATGCAACAAAGGAAGTTTTATTTACCATTGATAACAAACCTTATTATACTGATGAATTTACTAGGGTTTACAATAAGAATATTGATCTCGTAAAAGACGAATCTCAAAAAGACTTAAACCAATACCTCGATTTGTTTGTAGGTTACAAGCTAAAAATTAACAAAGCAAATAAATTAGGACTTCAAGAGGGTAAAAATTATCAAGCTGAATTAAAATCTTATAGAAATCAGCTGTCAAAAAATTATCTTACCGATTCTAAAGTTACAAAAGAATTAATCCAAGAAGGATATGATCGCTCTTTGAAAGAAATCAAAGCTTCGCATATTTTGTTTTTGGTCGATGAAAATGCTTCTCCGGCAGATACATTAAAAGCTTATAAAAAAGCGGAAGAAGTAAGAACAAAAGCAAATCATGGTGAAAATTTTGCAGATCTTGCTGTGAAATATTCAGAGGATCCTTCTGCTAAAGAAAATAAAGGTGAGCTTGGTTATTTTTCAGCTTTCCGTATGGTTTACCCTTTTGAAAGCGCTGCTTATAATACGCCAAAAGGACAAATTTCTAAAATTACAAGAACTCGATTTGGATACCATATTATTAAAGTCGAAGATGTAAGAGCAAATAGAGGAGAACTTACTGTTGCCCACATCATGATTTTAAAACCTCAAAATCAAAATCCTGAAGAAACTGAAAAAGGTAAAAGTACCATTCAAGATATTTATACAAAATTGCAACAAGGCGAGAATTTTGAAAGTCTTGCAAAACAATTTTCTCAAGATAAATCTTCTGCTCAAAAAGGAGGTGTCATGAATAGATTTGGTGCAGGCCAATTAAGTTCTGAGGAATTTGAAGATGCAGCCTTTGCATTGAAAAATCCAAATGACTATTCAGCTCCTGTTGAAAGCAATTTTGGGTGGCATATTATAAAATTGATTGAAAGACATCCGTTGAAAACAATGGAAGAAATGCAACCTGAATTAGAAAATAAGGTAAGTCGTGATGAACGTTCTCGACTTATAACAAATTCGGTTACTGAGAAACTTAAGAAAAAATATGCTATAAAAAGAAACGAAAAATTATATGCGGCGGTAGTAAAAACTGTAACAGATAAATTTTATGTAAGTGAGTGGGAATTACCTAAAGATACAAAATCTTTTGATGCGACTTTATTTACGATCAATGCAAATAAAACAGTTTCTGGAATGGATTTTTTAAATTTCCTAAACTCTCAACAAAGAGCTGAAAATACAATCAGGCCTATCAAAAAATTAGTTGACGCTAAATACCACGAATTTGCTGATGAAAGACTGAATGAGTATTACAATGAAAATTTAGAAAATGAATTTCCAGAATTTGCTAATGTAATGGAAGAATATCGTGACGGGCTTCTGCTTTTTGACCTGATGGAAAAAGAAATTTGGGAAAAAGCAAAAACAGATACAATTGGTCTCCAAAATTTTTATGAAGCACACAAGAATAATTACAAATGGGAAAATAGAGTAGACGCTCAAGTATTTTCTTCTACAAAAGAAGATGTGGCTAAAAAAGCTCAAAAATTCTTGAAGAAAGGAAAATCTGCAGAATACATCAAAGGCGAAATAAATAAAAAAGGAGCTGTAGATATTATTGCAAATGAAGGAATTTTTGATGAAGATAGTGATGCTTTGCCAAAAGGGAAAAAAGAAAATGGAATTTCTGAAGTTGTTAAAGAAGGTGACTATTACTATGTTATGAAAATTAACAAACGCCTTGAAACTGCACCAAAAACACTTGAAGAAGCTAAAGGGAAAGTTATTAATGACTACCAGCAATATTTAGAAGAAAAATGGGTGAGCGATTTGAAAAAAGAATTTAAGATTAATGTAAATCAACCTGTTTTTGAAAAAGTAAAAAAACAGATTAAAGGATAATGGCAAAAAGTGCTGTCATATTACTTTTGATGTTTCTGCTTCTTTCTTGTAATTTTTTTAAGCCAGAAGCAAAGCCACAAGCAATTGCAAGAGTAAATGATTCTTATCTTTTTCAGGAGGATATAGAAAATCTTGTGCCTCCGGGAACTTCAAAAGAAGACAGCTTGATTATTATTAGAAATTTTATTGACCGCTGGGCCTCCCAAAAATTAATGACAAATGCAGCAGAAATAAATTTAAGCGCCGAAAAGCAAGCAGAATATGATGAGCTGATTAAGCAATATAAAGTTGATTTATATACAAAAGGTTACATTGAAGAAATAGTAAGAACTACGGTAGATACTGTCGTTTCTGAAGAAGAACTGACAGCTTATTATAAAGAGAATAAAGATAATTTCAAAACAAATGGCACTTTAGTGAAGTTGCGTTATATCCATTTGCCAAAAGACCATCCGAAGTTTCAGGCCATCAGGAGTAAATTTTTTGATTATAGAAAATCTGATAAAAAGTTTTGGGATACTTATAGCATGCAGTTCAAGAGTTTCGTGCTTAATGATTCAGTTTGGGTTGAAATGAATCAGATTTATCGAAAATTGCCGTTTATAAACCCAGAAAATAGGAATGAATTTATTTCCCAAGGGAAATCCATTGAAAAGAATGATTCAACAGATGTTTATTTAGTGAAAGTGACAAATGTGCTAGATAATAAACAAATCAGCCCTTTTCAGTATGTAAAGCCTACATTAAAGCAGGTGATTTTAAACAAAAGAAAATTAGAGTTAATCAAAAAATTTGAAAAAGACATTACAGATGATGCCATTAAAAGTAAGAAATATGAAATCTATAATTAAAAACGCCTTCCTTATTTTAGGATTTGCTGCTTTTACGACCGCAAACGCACAGCAGGTTATTCAGGAAGATAGCGTTAAAACAGCTGCCCCAAATCCAATAACGCATAAATTAAAAATTGATGGAGTAATTGCAGTTGTAGGTGAGTATGTGGTTTTAGATTCAGATATTGATATTTCTTTGATTGAATTGGCAAGCCAAGGAAATTCAGTTAAGGATATTACAAGATGCCAGCTTTTAGGCAAATTGATGGAAGATAAACTATTTGCCCACCAAGCCATTCAAGACAGTATCGTAGTTACAGATGCTGAAATTAATGGAATGATGCAAGAAAGAATGGATGCAATGGTAGAACAAATTGGTTCTATGGAAAAATTGCTGAAATATTATAATAAATCTTCTGAAGAAGAATTTAAGACTTATTTTTCTGATATTCTTAAAATGAATAAGCTTACGACAGAAATGCGTAATAAAATTATTGATAATGTAGAAGTTACTCCTGAAGAGGTTAGAACTTTCTTTAAAAAATTTCCAAAAGAAGAACTGCCACAATTTGGAGCTGAAATTGAAGTGGCACAGATTGTTATAAATCCAGAAGTTACAAAAGAAGAAAGACAGAAAGTTATTGACAGACTTAATGAATTTCGAAAAGATGTCCTGGCTGGAAGCGGTAGTTTTTTCAGTAAAGCTGTTTTGTATTCCAAAGATGAAGGAACAAAATCTAATGGTGGTTTTATGCGTGTTAACAGAAAATCTCCTTTAGTAAAAGAATTTAAAGACACTGCATTTAGCCTTGAAGAAGGACAGATTTCTGAGCCATTTGAAACAGAATTTGGATATCACATAATTCAAGTGGAAAAAATTAGAGGCCAAGATGTTGATTTGAGACATATTCTGTTGATCCCAAAAATTTCTGATGCTTCACTTCAAGAAGCAAAAGACGAAATTATCGGAATAAGAAATAAAATTATTAATGGCGATATTACTTTTGCAAATGCGGCAAGAAGTTCTTCAGACGAAAAAGAAACACGTGCAAATGGAGGAACTTTAATGAACCCAAAGACATTAGATAGTCGTTTTGAATTGACAAAGATGGATCCGAATTTATATGTTCAGGTTTCTGATTTGCAAGAGGGCCAAGTCTCACAACCAGTTGTTGATGAAGATCGTTTGGGCAGAAAAACCTATAAAATCATCACGGTTACAAAACGTTATGATGCACATACAGCTGATTATGCTCAAGATTATTTGAAAATTAAAAAGCTTGCTGAAACAGAAAAGCAAATAAAGACTATTGGTGAATGGACTAGTGAAAAAATTAAAGACACTTACATCAAAATCAATGGCGAATATAAAGACTGTGTTTTTACAAACAACTGGTTAAAAAAATAAATATACTTGCTATAAAGCAAATTAAAAAATCTAAACCAGAATAAATAAATTTCATCGAATGTCAGACGTTGCAGCAATACAAAATTTGGTTCAGAGAAGAATTGAACTGAAAAAAGAAATATCAAAGATTATCGTTGGACAAGAAGTGGTCGTCGATCAAATTTTGTTAAGCATTTTTTCAGGAGGACACGCACTTTTAGTAGGCGTTCCTGGTTTAGCAAAAACGCTTATGGTAAATACCATTGCTCAAGCGTTGGGTTTGGATTTCAAAAGAATTCAATTTACACCAGATTTGATGCCTTCTGATATTTTAGGGAGTGAAATTCTAGATGAAAATCGCCAATTTAAATTCATAAAAGGGCCAATCTTTTCTAACATCATTCTTGCCGACGAGATTAATAGAACGCCACCAAAAACGCAAGCCGCTCTTTTGGAAGCGATGCAGGAAAGAGCCGTGACAATTGCAGGGCAGCATTATAAATTATCTTTGCCATATTTTGTTTTAGCAACTCAAAATCCGATTGAGCAGGAAGGAACTTATCCTTTGCCAGAAGCACAGTTAGATCGTTTTATGTTTGCAATTAAATTAGATTATCCTTCGTTTTCGGAAGAAGTTCAAGTTGTAAAAAGTACGACTTCTGATTTTACAGATAAAATTACGCCTTTGTTTACAGCGCAAGAAATTATTGATTTTCAACATCTGATTCGCAGAATTCCTGTGGCTGATAATGTAATCGAATATGCAGTGACTTTGGTAAGTAAAACACGCCCTGACAATGCTTTGTCTAATGAATTTATTAAAAACTATTTAGATTGGGGTGCTGGACCGAGAGCCTCACAAAATTTAATTTTGGCATCAAAAGCACATGCGGCTTTTAAAGGGAAATTTTCTCCAGATATTGAAGATGTGAAAGCCGTTGCAACTGGAATTCTTCGTCACAGAATTATCAAAAATTATAAAGCTGACGCGGAAGGAATTACAGAAGAAATGATTATCCAAAAATTACTCTAGCAATTGGCAATTTGTATTTATATTTGAATTCTAAATACAAATCCTTTGACAGAAATAAATAACAATTCCAAAAGAATTTTCGGACTTGACTTAATGCGAGCCATTGCCATAATCATGGTTTTGTGCTCGCATTGTCTTTGGATTTATCCTAAAAGTGATTCAACTGTTTCCCAAATTTTTCGTCTCTTTGGATTTCTTGGAGTAGAGATTTTCTTTGTCCTTAGCGGATTTTTGATAGGAAAGATTTTATACAAATCATTTTTGAAGTCTCAATTTTCCTTCTTGGAAATTAGATATTTTTTGAAGCGAAGATGGTTCCGCACACTTCCAAATTATTTTTTAATTCTAGTTATAAATATTGTAATCGCAGGAATTATTGGATATAAAACTGAAAATCTCTGGAAATATTTTTTATTTGTTCATAATTTTTGGGATCAAATGCCCGCTTTTTTCCCAGAATCTTGGAGTCTTTCCATAGAAGAATGGGCTTATTTTATTTTGCCTTTTTTCCTTTTTATTACAGGAAATATTTTAAATAAAAACAAATCAATTCTATTTTTATTACTTGTAATTGCCCTGATAATTGTTTTTCAAATGACTAAAATAGTTTACCAAATAAATACTGAAAACACAACTTTGACAGAATGGAATCTTAATCTCAAGCCAATTGTAATTTATCGACTTGATTCTATTTTATACGGAGTTTTGGCAAGTTGGATTTATTGCAACAATAAACTATTTTGGAGAAAATATAAATTGATAGCTTTGCTGATCGGAAGCATAGGTTTGTTTTTTGCAAATTATGGAATTGCAAAATTTTCACTATCTGCTGAAAATATGATTTTTTTTCGAAACGTTTTGTATCTGCCGTTAGTTTCAGTTTCAATTGCTTTTTTTCTTCCTTTTTTATCCGACTGGAAAAACACAAATTATATTGTTCAAAAACCAGTCATTTTTGTAAGTCTGATTTCTTATTCTGTTTATCTTTTGCATTATAGCGTCATTCTTCAATTGATGAAGCATTTTATTCCTACAGAAAATTTCTCCCAATATCAACTCCATATTTATACAGCAATTTATCTTTTGCTGACATTTATTTGGAGCGCCCTTCTATATTTTTATTATGAAAGGCCACTTATGAATTTACGAGAAATTGACAGAAAAATAACTTAAACGCAATCGTTTTTTATGTGATTGTAGAAATGGCCTGCAATTTAGAAGCATTCTTAATTCCTTATAGCTGATTTTAACATTTTCAAATTCCGAATTTGATAAAAAAAGTTTTTTAAATTAACAAAAACGGAAAAATTTAATTCCTTTTCGATTATAATTTAATAATAATCACTAAAATTAAGATTTTGGGAATAATAATCTTTTGAAAGAAGGCTTTTATTAAAAATATTTCAAGTACGAATGGAATTGCGTAAATTTGCAAAGCAAAATAAACAAACTAAAATAATAAACAAATAGACTTACGATTATGGCTTTTGATATTGAAATGATTAAAAAAGCATACGGTACTATGGCAGAACGTGTTGACAAAGCACGTGAGTTAGTAGGTCGTCCGCTTACACTTTCTGAAAAGATTTTATACGCTCACCTTTGGGAGGGAAATCCAACGCAAGCTTTCACAAGAGGAAAGGATTATGTTGATTTCGCTCCAGATAGAGTTGCTTGCCAAGATGCAACAGCTCAAATGGCGTTATTGCAGTTCATGCACGCCGGAAAACCAAAAGTTGCTGTTCCAACAACGGTTCACTGTGACCACTTGATTCAAGCAAAAGTTGATGCTGCTACCGATTTGGCCAGAGCAAAAACACAAAGTAATGAGGTTTTCGATTTCCTTTCTTCAGTTTCTGATAAATACGGAATCGGTTTCTGGGGACCAGGTGCTGGAATTATCCACCAAGTGGTTCTTGAAAACTACGCTTTCCCAGGAGGAATGATGATTGGTACTGATTCACACACAGTAAATGCTGGTGGTTTAGGTATGCTTGCCATTGGTGTTGGTGGTGCTGATGCTGTTGACGTAATGTCTGGAATGGCTTGGGAATTGAAATTTCCAAAGCTGATCGGAATTAAATTGACAGGAAAATTATCAGGATGGACAGCTCCAAAAGATGTTATCTTGAAAGTAGCAGGAATTCTTACTGTGAAAGGTGGAACTGGCGCAATCGTTGAATATTTCGGAGAAGGCGCAACTTCAATGTCTTGTACAGGAAAAGGAACTATCTGTAATATGGGTGCTGAAATTGGAGCGACAACTTCAACTTTCGGTTATGACGATTCAATGCGTCGTTACTTAAAATCTACAAACAGAGCTGATGTTGCAGAAGCAGCTGATGCAATTGCTCCTTATTTAACTGGTGATGACGAAGTTTACGCAAATCCAGAGCAATATTTTGACCAAGTTATTGAAATCAATCTTTCTGAATTAGAGCCACATTTGAATGGTCCTTTTACTCCAGATTTAGCAACTCCTATTTCTAAAATGAAAGAAGAAGCTATCAAAAATAACTGGCCACTGCAAATTCAAGTTGGTTTGATCGGATCTTGTACGAACTCTTCTTATGAAGATATCGCTCGCGCGGCTTCATTAGCACAACAAGTTTCTGATAAAAAATTAAAAACTAAAGCGCAATTTACAATTACTCCAGGTTCTGAAGTGGTTCGTTATACAATAGAGCGTGATGGTTTTATTGATACTTTTGATAAAATTGGAGCAACAGTTTTCGCAAATGCTTGCGGACCATGTATCGGTATGTGGGATAGAGAAGGTGCTGAAAAAGAAGAAAGAAATACAATCGTTCACTCTTTCAACAGAAACTTTTCAAAACGTGCTGACGGTAACCCAAATACTTTGGCTTTCGTAGGTTCTCCAGAATTAGTGACTGCTTTGGCAATTGCTGGTGACTTGAGCTTCAATCCTTTAACTGATAAATTAATCAATGAAGACGGAGAAGAAGTAATGTTAGACGAACCAACAGGAAATGAATTGCCTCCAAAAGGATTTGATGCTGAAGATCCAGGTTTCCAAGCGCCATCTGCTGACGGTTCTGGTGTTCAAGTTGTGGTAAGCGAAACTTCTGAGAGACTTCAGTTGTTGGCGCCATTCCAACCTTGGGATGGGAAAAACATTACAGGTGCAAAATTATTGATCAAAGCTTTCGGAAAATGTACAACAGATCATATTTCTATGGCCGGACCTTGGTTGCGTTTCCGTGGGCATTTAGATAATATTTCAAACAACATGCTAATTGGTGCTATCAACGCATTCAACCAAAAGGCAAACTCTGTGAAAAATCAATTGACTGGCAAATATGATGCTGTTCCGGCGGTTCAGAGAGAATATAAAGCGGCAGGAATTCCAACAGTAGTTGTGGGTGACCACAATTATGGTGAAGGTTCTTCTCGTGAGCACGCGGCAATGGAGCCACGTCACTTAGGCGTGAAAGCAGTTCTTGTAAAATCTTTCGCTCGTATCCACGAAACGAATTTGAAAAAACAAGGATTGTTAGGTTTGACTTTTGCTAACGAAGCTGATTATGATTTGATCCAAGAAGATGACACTATCAACTTCACAGATTTGACAGAATTTGCAGTTGGAAAACCATTGACTTTAGAATTCGTTCATGCAGATGGAACTAAAGATATTATCTTAGCAAACCATACTTATAACGAAGGTCAAATTGGCTGGTTCGTTGCAGGTTCTGCATTAAACTTGATTGCAGCTGCAGGAAAAGCATAATTTTATTTTCATATAAATAAAAACTCCCGATGAAAATCGGGAGTTTTTCGTTTTATAATGTTTTATTGCCGAGCAAGGCTTCTGTTTTGTCTAAAAATCCATCCAAAGCTTCTTCAACATTTATATCCATTCGGTTTGCTAAAACAAGCAGCCACCAAATGCTTTCTCCTAATTTATGTTTCAGTTCCCCATTATTTTCATCCGATTTTGGCCAGCGTCCTTGTTGCGACATTGTGAGTCTTCCTACTAATCCCGCATCGGTAAGAAAAGCCAAAGCATCTTCTTCCACAGTCCATTCGCTACCATGATGTTGTTTTTCTAATTCGTGGTATTTTGCCCTGATTCTCAGCGAGCGTTTTTCTATTTCTTTAAAATCCATAGCTTATCTTTTAGTAAGCCACATCGGCTTTTGTTTTACTATTTTTTCTTGAATTGAACAATTTTCAGAATGCGCTCCATTTAAATAACCAATACTCATCAAAAATTCATTTACAATTTCTCCACCTGTAAATTTAAACGTTTTCTTGAAAATTTTCACCCATTCTTCTTTAGTTTTGGGATGATTGTATTCTAGCCATTTCTCAAAAGTGCCGAATTCTTTTTGAAGCCCTATGATAGTTTTTGCATTTTCAATTGCCGCGTTTACTTTTAATTTGTTCCTGATAATTCCGGCATCGTTTAAAAGTCTTTCTCTATCTTTTTCAGAATAATTAGCTACTTTTTTAATATCGAAATTGTCATAAGCTTTACGAAATGAAACTTCCTTTTTCAAGATTGTTTCCCAACTTAAGCCAGCCTGATTTATTTCCATAACTAATCTTCCAAACAATTCATTATCATCATGAATCGGAAAACCATAGTGGTTATCATGGTAATTTTTATGCAAAGCCTTTCGCTCTTCAGGTTGCATATTTTCAATCGCGTTGCAGTAAGACATAATTAGTTTTTATGAAAGTTTTGTTTAAATTCTATCGGAGTCAGTTTTGTTTTCTTCTTAAATATCTTTGTAAAAGATTGCGGATGTTCAAATCCTAATTGGTAAGCGACTTCAGCAACATTCAAATTATCGGAAGAAAGATATTCTTTAGCTTTTTGGATAACTTTTTCGTGGATATGCTGCTGTGTATTTTGGCCTGTAAGCGAACGCAATAAATCGCTTAAATACCTCGGAGAAAGATGCAACTTTTCGGCTAAATAATTTACGGTAGGTAAACCTTGAAGCAAAGCATTTTCATCATTGAAATGATTTTCAAGTAATTCTTCCAATTTCTCCAAGATGTCATGATTTACGGCTTTCCTGGTAATAAACTGTCTTTTATAAAATCTGTTGCTATAATTTAGCAAGACTTCAATGTGCGACAGAATCACGTCTTGGCTGAAATCGTCGATCGTTCCGTTTAATTCTTGCGTAATATGCTCAAAAACTTCAGAAATTGTCTGTCTTTCCTTGGCAGATAAATACAAAGCTTCGTTAGCTGAATAAGAGAAAAAACCATACTTTTTAATGTTTTTTGCCATGCAAGAGCCATGAAGAAAGTCGGCATGAAAGAGTAGCGTGTAACCTGAATAATCTTTCTCATCTTCCTTAGAAGCAATTATTTGATTTGGTGCAATAAAAGAAATCCCGCCTTCATCAAAATCATAATGATGTTGGCCATATTTTACTTTTCCTTGTAAATTGAATTTATAAGAAATCTTGTAAAAGTCAAGCAACATAGCCTTTGGCAAATCTTCTTCAGGAGTTGTGATAGCAGCATAATTTACCAAACTTACCAACGGATGCATCGGTTTTGGCAATCCCAAAGCACGTTGCAAATCTCCTATGGAAGTAAACTTCTGCGGTAGGTTTTCATTATTCATCTTACGAATTTACGAATTGATCAGCAATTAAAGCTCGTTTTTATAAGGCGATTGTAAATTGAAAAGCGCGGTCAAATCTCTTCTAAAGTTTTCTCTTCCTTTATTGTCGCGTTCATTGCTGATTTTGATAGCGTCATTTCCTGCTAGATAGCGAAGTTGGTCTTTTTCATCAGTCGCCGCCTCAAAAACTACAGCCGCAATTTTCTCTGTTTCTGTAAATTCAATCAATGTTCCGTCAGAGAAAAGCTTGCCCAATCTTTCATTTAAAATATCATAATCACGGTCAACTGTAGCAACCATTCCTTTCATGAAATCACTCTTGATGCCGCCCGGAGCTACGGTTTTGATTCCGATATTGAACAAAGCCAAGTCATAAGAAATACTTTCGCTAAATCCCTCCAAAGCCCATTTTGTAGCATTGTAAACTGGCGAAAGCGGATTAGAAGAAAAGCCACAAACAGAAGTCGTCGTAATAAACAATCCGTTTCTCTTTTCTTTGAAATAAGGAATGAAGGCTTTGATAACGCGCAAAACTCCAGTTAAATTAGTGTCAATTTGTTTTGTAATTTGATCATCAGAATAAGATTCTAAAGCGCCGACCAAACCATAGCCCGCATTATTAAAAACTATATCGATATTTTGTTTTGACGTAATTTCTCTTACCGTTTCATTGATCTGTTCCAAATTGGTTACGTCAAAAGGAAGCAATGTAACATTTGGCAAATAGCTTAATTCGGTGTCTTTTTCTGGGTTTCGCATCGTTGCGATTACATTCCAGCCCTTTGATTGAAATAATTTTGCAGTTGCTTTTCCTAGTCCTGTTGATGCGCCTGTGATGAAGATTGTTTTCATTTTACTTTGTTTAAGATTACAAAGCAAAGATCTTCAGATGCGCCTTGGTGCAGTTCGCCATAGTGAGTTTAAAAGTAGCCGAAATGACGAAGCTTATTTTTCAATTTTGGAAAGCCAGTCTTTAATTAGGTTTTGCAAAGCTTCTTTTTTAATTTTTGCATCTTCTAAATCTTTTATTTTGGCAAGTTTTCTTCCGTCGGTGTAATTTCCTTCCAATAAACCAGAAGTATCATTTATTTTATCTCCGGTAGGAAAAACAATCAGAATGTTTTCCTTCCTATGGATATTCAAAACCAGCAAATCGCGCTTGTATTCTTTTGGGTCAAAAGGTTTCATTTCTCCAGAATAATAAAAACTGGGCGAATTCCACTTGATATGTTCTGCGATTTCTTTATCTGTTTCTAAAATGATTTGGCGTAGAAAAGTGATGGTTTCAGCTAAATTTGCTTCTAGTTTGTCAATGTATTCTGAAACTTGTTCTTCATTTGAGAGTTTTGACTTTGCCATAATCTTTGATTCTATTTAGAGAAATTTTACTCACTTAATAATTATAGATTTTATAAAATCATCTACCAATTTGCTGTCTATGTTTTTACCGCCAGCACTGACCATAAAAAGGTAATTTTTAACTTGAAATGCTTCACTTTTAAGTATGCCATCCCCATCAAAAACCTTGAATATTGTTCCCATACCTTTGTGTTTAGACTTTTTTAATTCGTAAGATTCATAATCTTTTCCTCCTAATTTTTCAGCAAAACTCATCATCGTTCCTATGCATATAACATTTAAAGTAGTAGGGGCTTTTTTAATATCTTCCAGCATTTTTTGTGTCATTAGGCTTTGTGAAACTTGAAAGATATAGGGGCCATTTTCATCATTGCCTCTAAGAGACCATACACTCACGCTGCCATTTCCAGATGATGTGGCTTGGTCTTTCTTCACATCAATAGTAAAAATTGTTTGAGGAAAATTTATAACAAAATCTTCAGTATCAATTTTTTTTGTAAGCGATGAAGAATTTAGATTGTTTTGAGAACAAGTAATCCAACTGTTCATGCTTACTATAATTATTGCTAAGATTCGCATTGTTGCTTTGTAGTTCATATAAATCTGTTTCATTTTAATTTGTGCTAAAAATACTAAAACTCAGAATCTATAAAAATGATCATGATGCCTTTATTTAAGGCGGTGGCAATCTTTATCGATTTAGTGTTATCACAAACATAATCATTTTTCTTACTAAAAGATTAACTCTTAAAAAACTAAACTCTCAAAATTCCTTTCAAAAGATATAAAAAATGATTTCTCTAGCAATCACAAGCATTTCAAAGCTTTAATGATCGCTTCAACAGGCCTTTGAAACGCTTCAAAGAACCTTTGAAACACTACATGAGGTCTTTGAAACGCTTAGAATTCTCTTTGAAATGCTTCAATATAATAATGTAGTGCTTCAGATGGTATTTGCAATTCTTCACTGCTAATTTGAAACTATTCACAACTGTTTTGAAATCCTTCAATGGTATAATAGTATGCTAAAAAAACAATTATTTTTTTTGTGAAATTGTAGTTCATCGGTGATATTGGTTTGTTATCGGTTATATCTTGGTTTTCTTGCGGGGTACTATTTAATTTGCTTATTTAGAATATTATAAACAATTTAAATTTTAATGCCATGAAGAAAAAAGAAGTGCAGAGAGGATATCATTTTTCAGATGCCGAATTAATTACCACAGGCAAGGCAAAGATTGCATTTATGCGCAGAGATATTAGGGAATTTGAGGCGTATGGAATCGATGCCACAGCAATTAACAATCTTGAAACGGCTATTGAAACTTTCACAGACAATAATAGTGATGTGGAATTAGCAGGAAAACAGGTCTTGTCAACAGAAGCCAAAGACGCTAAAGCAGAACAATTAAGAGAAGAAATTAGAGGCGTGATGGCAAGAGTAGCACTAAAACATAATGCTGCTACTACCGAATATAAAATGTTTGGAACAGAATTGCTTTCGCGACAAACCGATTCTGAATTGTTGCTGACCGCTAAAAGAGTCTATCGATTAGGAACTGAAGGTTTAGCAACATACAATGCAAATGGGCTGCAGCTTGGAATGTTGGCGCAGATCATTGCGTATAGAGAAGAACTTGATGATTTAATGGTAGATCAAAAAATAAAAATAGGGATAAGAGATAATCTTCAAGAACACCGAGTGGAAGAAGGCAACGCCATCTACAAAACCTTATCGTCTTACACATCAACCGGAATGTCAATTTGGGTGAGCTCTAATGTGGCAAAATATAATGATTATATAATTTATGACACACCAACTGGTTTGCCACCGATTGAACCAAAAGTCTAAAATAGATTTCTTAAAACAAAAACTCCCGAAAGCCTCGGGAGTTTTTTTACGACTATATTTAATGCGAAGCGGTTTTAGAAAACAGATTGATAACCAAAACTCCGGCAACAATCAAAATCATGCCAATGATGGCAGGCAAATCAGGAATTTGTTTGAAGGCAAAAATACCTACAATAGAAATCAAGACGATTCCTAGGCCGGCCCAAATGGCATAGGCGATTCCTACAGGCATTGTTTTTAAGGTCAGGCTTAAAAAATAAAAAGCCAAGATATATCCTAAAACGCACAAGATGCTGGGCATAAGTTTAGAAAATTGTTCTGAACTTTTAAGCGCAGTTGTAGCAAGCATTTCAAAAATAATAGCGCCAAGCAAGAAGAGATAACTTTTCATTTTAGATAATTTTTATATCACAAAGAAACAAATAGAATCAGCTGGCAAATTTGACAAAAGTCAAAATCGTTATTTTTTTCGGATTCGGCTGAGCGTCTCCTGCGAGATGCCCAAATAAGAAGCGATGTGCCCTAAAGAAATTCGCTGCAGCGCTTGAGGATAATCTTGCAATAAAGAAATATACCTTTCCTCGGCATTTTCAACTTGCAGGGAAGCAATTCTTACTTCTAAAACTTTGCAGTAATATTCTGCCATTTTTCGCCCGACTGTGTTCAATTGCTGGTATTTTGAATACAGCGCGTTTAAGTCGTTAGCAGCAATGTAAAAAAGCGTAGCATCTTCTAAAAATTGAATATTTTCATAAGAAGGAAGGTTTGAAAAAAGTGGCAGGAAAGAGCCAAGCAGTTCGTTTTCAAAACCAAACCAAGTATTGATTTCCTTGTTTTCTTTGTTGTAGAATCCTCTGACAGAACCACTCTCTAAGACAAACATATTTGAAACCGTTTGTCCCTTTTTAAGAAAATAATCACCTTTTTTTCGAGTTACAAATTTTGTTCTTTGGTGAATTTCTTTCTCAATTTCGGGTGAAATCGGACCTAGTTTTTGCAATTCGGCTATCAATGGATTCATCAATAATTAATTAGAAGTTACATAAAAAGGCGCTCGACCGTATAAGTGTCAGCATTTTTAACTAAAAGCCACTTTCCTTATGAGCGATTGTTTTTCGGATAAGTTCATGAAAAATAAAAGTAATAATAGCATACGGTTGCTTTAATAAGGAATTCAAATTTAAGCAAAATTTAAAATTTTGTACTTTACTTTTTAGATTTTATACGGCTTAAAGTTTCTTGAGAAATATTTAAATAAGAAGCAACAATTTTATTAGGAAGCCTTTTCACAATCAATGAACGTTTTTCTAGTAAATCATCATAACGTTCTCGGGCATCCATCGTGATAAAAGACATCAGCCTGTTGGTGTTTGTAACGTAAGCAAATTCTAAATAATGCCTGTAAAATTTCTCCCAAATCGGATTGTTTTCTAACAATTTAAAGAAATCAGTTCGGCTAATGTAAAGCAATTCACAATCTTGTAAAGCCTGAACATATTCTAACGAAGTTTCATTTGTAATAAACGAAACTAGTGCAGAAGCAAAATTGTTTTCAAAAGCCAAAAAACGTGTTGATTCTTGGCCTAATTCATTAATAAAAAATATTCTGACAATACCTTTGTTTACAAAATACATCTGGTTTCCAAACGCTCCGTGCGAAACCAATAACTCATTCTTTTTGGGATGCATTATTTTGAAAAAATTTAGAATTGCATTTAATTCTTCTTCTGAAATAGTAATTTTATCTTTTATGTAATTGGCAAGCTGTTGGTGCATTGAATGTTTTTTAAGATTAAAGTTGCGGTTGCCTTATTTTTTCATCTTCAGAAGCAGTTGCTTTTTCAGCCAGTTTTCTTGCCCTTGGGATAATCAAGAACGCCGCAATATAAGCCACAGGAAGCATGACGCTCCAAGCATTTATGAATTTCAAGAACCAGTCTTCACCAAAGCCATAATTTCTTATTAATCCAACAAAAGCCATGATCAAAGTCATTGGCAACACAACAAACAAAGTGTTGATATACTTAAAATACTTTTTGTTCATCTTTATAAATTTTTAAAATGTTAGTTGCAAAGATGAATTTTGTGCAGCATTGAAAAATTGATTTAAGTCAATAAAATTAGATTTTACTCTCCGCATTATGCTTCACCGGAAAGTTCACCGAGTTTGCAATAAAACACAATTTATTAGCTTCTTTATGCAATTCATTTGCTTTGCATAAAAGCGTTTCGTCGGTAATTGTCACAATCGGATTCAAAGTCACTTCTAAAAAGTGTCCAGAACCGTCATCGTTGACAGCCATAATTCCCGTGGCATTGTCGATATAATCGGTGACTGCTATTCCGTTTTTGACGCAAACATGAAGATATGACATCATGTGGCAGGCAGAAAGGGAGGCTAATAACAGATCTTCGGGGTTGTGAACTGTTTTATCACCATGAAATGTAGGATCGGCTGAACCTAAAATTGTCGCTTTTCCTTCTACCAAAATTTCATGGTTTCGGTCATAAGCGCGATAACTTGAAGTTCCGGTTCCTTTATTTCCTGTCCATTTTAGAATTAATTTATAGTTGTGATTCGGATGCATTTTTAGCTGTTTTGATACTGCAAATTAAATCAAAAAGTCCGACATAAAATATGCCGGACTTTTTTACCAAAAAATTAAAATTCAAAAAAACTACTAGTAGTAAGAATATCTTCTCACTTTTGAGATATATTTCGCCAAGCGAATTACTTGATGGCTGTAACCATACTCGTTGTCATACCAAATATAAAGCACAATATTTTTTCCGTCGCCAGAAACAATCGTAGCATTGCTGTCATAAATCGACGGCGCTGAAGTGCCAACAATATCTGAAGAAACGAGCTCATTATTTAAAGAATATTTGATCTGTTCGACCAATTCTCCTTCCAAAGCATAACGTTTCATGATTTCGTTGATTTCTTCTACAGAAGTTTCTCGGCTTACTTCCAAATTCAAAACCACTAAAGAACCATTTGGCACAGGAACACGGATCGCGTTTGAAGTCAGTTTTCCGGCAAGTGTAGGTAACGCTTTCGCCACTGCACTTCCAGCACCAGTTTCTGTAATTACCATGTTTAAAGCGGCTGCTCTTCCACGGCGGTATTTTTTGTGCATATTATCAACCAAATTCTGGTCGTTTGTGTAAGCGTGAATTGTTTCTAAATGTCCTTTTACAACACCCAAAGTGTCTTCAACTGCTTTTAAAATCGGAGTAATCGCATTCGTAGTGCAAGATGCCGCTGAAAAAATACTCACTTCATCTGGACTGTATTCTTTGTGATTTACGCCGTGAACGATATTCGGAATCCCTTTTCCTGGAGCTGTTAATAAAACTTTATCAACGCCTTTCGATTTCAAATGTCTTTCTAGAGCTTCTTTTGTTGTGAACGCACCTGTGTTGTCGATTACCAAAGCATCTTTGATCCCATAATCAGAATAGTCGATATCTTCTGGGTTTCCTGCTGAAATAATATGAACTGTAGTTCCATTAATGATCAAAGCATTATTCTCAGGATCAGCTGAAACCGAACCCTGGAAATCTCCGTGAATAGAATCATATCTCAACAGGGAAGCCCTTTTTTCTAAGCTTACTGCGTCATTTTTTTCGCGAACCACAATAGCTCTTAGTCGCAATTGTGTTCCTTTTCCTGTTTTTGACATTAGTTCTCTTGCCAATAATCTTCCGATACGACCAAAACCATAAAGGACTACGTCTTTTGGCTTGTTGTTTTTATAGTCTTTAGCATTGCTTAATTTGTCAATCACAAAAGCTTTTGCATCATTATATTTATTGTCTTCTAGGTGATATTCATAAGTCAGCTTGCCAATATCCAATTTTGCAGGAGGTAAATCAAGCGATAGAAGCGCTCTTGCGATTTCCACAGAATCAAAGACGTTGATTGGTTTGCCAACAAATTCGCCAGCATATTCATGCAGGTTGATAATATCGCTAACATTGGTATTAATCAATTGGTTTTTGAAAAGTACCAATTCAATTGATTTGTCATACCAAAGGTCACTGATGATTTTAATAAATTCTACGCCGGCTCTTCTTCTGTCAGCCTGGAAAGAGAGTTCTTTTTCGTATAAAATTGTTTTTGTCATGATTTAAAGAAATGTCGTTTGATGTGTTGTAAGTTTATAATTGCGATGCAAAAGTATAGATTTCAAACGTTTTCGTAAACATTTTTGCAAAAAAAAATCATATAAAAAAAGCCAGTCATTAAAACTGGCTTTTGTGTAATCAAAAATTTACCGTTATCTAAAGATGTAACGTTCGACTTGTCCGTTTTTGTTTAAGATTTCAATTTTTGTAATCTCATTTTGCTGTTTTTTGCTCAAAACTTCAGAAGCCGTTTCAACGTCTTTAATTTTAATATTATCAATAGTTAAGATAATACTTCCGGCCAATTCGCCATACGATTGATTTGCTACATCCTTAATTCTTACGCCATAAGTGAGATTGAATTTTTTCTTGTCATTGGTATTTAAGTTTTCCAATTGCAAACCATTAAATTCATAAGTTGCAAATTCATTCTTGCCTAATTTTACAGGAGTTTCCATTGCTTTTCCATTTCTGATAAAAGTCACTTTCACAATGTCATCTGGTCTTTTAGTATTTACAAAACCAGACAAATCAGTAAATGTAGAAATCGACGTATTGTCTAAACGGATGATAATATCACCTTTTGTGAGGCCCGCTTTTTCAGCACCAGAATTTTTTACGACACTATTAATATAGAATCCTTGCTTTTCAGAAACGCCTAAATCTTTAGAAACGGCACTGTTCAATTCTCCGCCTTCAACGCCAAGAATTCCTCTTTGAACATTTCCATATTCCATAATGTCTTCGATAATTTTTCTGGTAATATTGGAAGGAACTGCGAAAGAATATCCTACGTAAGAACCAGTCATAGAAGAAATCATCGTGTTGATTCCGATCAATTCACCTCTTGTATTTACCAATGCGCCACCACTATTTCCTGGATTTACGGCGGCATCTGTTTGAATGAAAGACTGAATTCCTTTTTGGTCCAAATTTCTGGCTTTTGCAGAAACGATTCCCGCAGTCACCGTCGAAGTAAGATTATATGGATTCCCAACAGCCAGAACCCATTCGCCAACTTTTACGCCATCAGAATCACCAAAAGTAGCATAAGGTAATTTTGAACCGGTGTCGATTTTCAGCAAAGCGATATCCATTTTTGAATCGGTTCCAATCAGTTTTGCTTTATAAATATCCCTATTGTTTAAAGTAACTTCCAATTCAGAAGCGTCTTGAATTACGTGATTATTAGTCACAATATAACCGTCTTCAGAAATAATTACGCCAGAACCAGTTCCCACTTGAGCTTGCTGTTGGCCGCCTTTATAGCCATAAAAATATTCCATCATCGGATTTGTTACCGTTCGATAGGAAACATTTTTTACGTGAACAACAGTATGTACTGCGTTTTCTGCCGCTGCTGTGAAGTCGACTGTTTCTGCGCCAAGTCCCACATTTTTAGTAAACGCTGGGGAGGCTGTCGTTACGATTGATTTTTTTTCAGATAATAAGCCGTCATTTTCCATAAACAGCTTGTAAGCGCCCAAAGTGGTCGCGCCACTCAAAAGGGACACTAAGAATAAACTCGAAAATCTTTTCATAGTATGTTATAATTAAGTTATTTGCCGTAAATATATATTGAAAATCGTGCCGCTAATTTGCCTTTAACTCTCGATTAACAATGATTAACTTTTCATTAATATTCGTACTTTTGTAATGACTTATTTTTACAAACCTACTATGATTTTAGACCCTAGTGAGGTTAAATACTAACATCAATGGAAATTACATTTTACAAATATCAAGGAACAGGAAACGATTTTGTCATGATTGACAATCGCCAAGAAAATTTTCCAAAAAACGATATCAAATTAGTAGAAAAACTCTGCAACAGGCGTTTCGGAATTGGTGCAGATGGTTTGATTTTGCTGGAAAATGATGAAACTACAGATTTCAAAATGGTTTATTATAACTCTGATGGAAACCAAAGCTCGATGTGTGGCAACGGCGGAAGATGTTTGGTTGCCTTCGCAAAACAACTCGGAATCATCGAAAATCAGACTGCTTTTATTGCTACAGACGGTTTGCATCACGCCACAATTTCTGATAACGGAATTGTTTCGCTTCAAATGAAAGATGTTGATACCGTGAAAATTGAAGACGACTATGTGTTTTTAGATACAGGTTCGCCACATCATGTTCAATTAGTGGAAGATTTGAAAAGTTATCCAATAAAAGAAAGAGGATCTGAAATTCGCTATGGAGAACTATATGGAAAAGCGGGAAGCAATGTAAATTTTGTAAGTCAGAATGATGCTGACACTTTTTCAGTAAGAACCTATGAAAGAGGCGTGGAAGATGAAACTTTGTCTTGTGGCACTGGAGTTACAGCCGTTGCAATTGCCATGAAAGCTACAGGAAAAACAAATTCTAATGAAATAAAACTAAATGTAGAAGGAGGAAAGCTTGAAGTTTCTTTTCATGAAAAAGACGGAAAATATGTGGATGTCTTCTTGAAAGGACCAGCTACTTTTGTTTTCGAAGGGAATGTTGAGGTTTAAAAATTTCGTTATCCTAACAGTTTTTGGTATTTAAAAAGCTGGAAACAATACCTAACAGAGGAAAACCTATTAGGAAAACTAACATCTAAGAAGTCGAAATGATTACTCTCCAAGGAAAAAATATCTACCTCCGAGCATTAGAACCCGAAGATCTCGAATTCATTTTCGCTATTGAAAATGACGAATCGATGTGGGAATTCAGCAATACACAGGCACCTTACAGTCGTTATCTTATCCGCCAATATCTTGAAAATGCGCACCAAGACATTTATGCAGCAAAACAATTGCGATTGGCGATTTGTAATAATAACGACTTCAAAGCTATCGGACTGATTGATTTATTTGAATATGATCCGAGGAATCATAGAGCAGGAATCGGAATCATTATTAAAGACGAAGGCGACAGAAATCAAGGAATTGGCTCGCAAGCTTTAGAACTTTTGATCAATTATTCGTTCAAGCAGTTAAATATCCATCAATTATTTGCAAATATCAATCCCGAGAATGAAGCAAGTGTCACTCTTTTTACTAATTTTGGCTTTGAAAAAATCGGACTAAAAAAACAATGGAATCTTATCGACGGCGTTTATAAAGACGAAGCGATGTTTCAATTACTAAATCAACTTTAAAAATCTACCACCTTGAAACTAAAAAAAATAATCGGAATAACTTCTGTTATTGTAATGATTGGCCTAATGATTTTTGGCTATTTTACTTATCAAAAAATCTTTTCGCCCAATACTAAATTTGAAGAGAAAGAAGTATTTGTTTACATTCCAACGGATTCTGATTATGCTTCTGTAGAAAAAATTGTTGCTCCATACATTGAAAATATAGAAAGTTTTAAGGCGGTAGCTGATAAAAAATCTTATGTTACTAATGTTAAAGCTGGAAAGTTTTTGTTGAAAAAAGGAATGAATAATAACAATCTGATCAATTCTTTGCGCCAGCCTTTAGAGACTAAAATTGCGTTTAACAACCAAGAACGATTAGAAGATTTTGCTGGAAGAATCGGTTCTCAAATTGAAGCTGACAGCACTTCATTAATGAAAGCTTTCACGGATAAAGAATTTTTAGACGAAAACGGATTCACAGAAGAAAATGTCTTAAGTATGTTTATTCCGAATTCATATGACTTTTTCTGGAATACTTCTGCAGTGAAATTCCGTGATAGAATGGCAAAAGAATACAGAAAATTTTGGAATGACGACAGAAAAGCAAAAGCAGAAGCTCAGAATTTGACGCCATTGCAAGTTTCCGCATTAGCTTCAATAGTGCACAAAGAAACTGTAAAAACAGACGAAAGACCAAGAGTGGCGGGAGTTTATCTAAACAGATTAAAAACCGGAATGAAACTCGAAGCAGATCCAACGGTAATTTACGCAGTAAAAAAATCTGAAAATGATTTCAATAGAGTGATCAAAAGAGTTTTATACAAAGACTTGGAAACGGTTTCTCCTTATAATACGTATAAAAATTTCGGTTTGCCTCCAGGGCCGATTGCCATGCCGGATGTGACAGCAATCGATGCGGTTTTAAATCCAGAACAGCACAATTATATTTATTTCTGTGCGAGCGTGACGAATTTCGGTTACCACGAATTTGCGGTAACTCCGGCACAGCACGAAGTAAACCGTCAAAAATATGTGGCTTGGGTAAACAAGCAAGGTATCAAACGATAGTTTTGAGATCTTTAAAAGCAATATACTTTTTATTTATAATCACCTTTTTTTCAGATGGCGTGGCGCAAAATCAATTCCAAGATTTTCTCGCGCCATCTGATACTTTAAATATTCCCAAACGAAATACGGTTGTCATTGCTGAAACTGTGGCGATTGGTGGCGCTTTGGTTGGGTTGAACCAGCTTTGGTACAAAGATTACGAGAAATCAGATTTCCATTTTAAGAATGACAATGCGCATTGGTTGCAGTTGGACAAAGCCGGACACGCGTTTTCGGCGTATCACATGGGGCGTTTTGGTGCTGAATTATTAGAATGGAGTGGTGGTTCAAAGAAAAGTCAGCTAATTTATGGTTCGACATTAGGTTTTGCATTTCTTACTGCTGTTGAGTTTATGGATGGTTATTCTGCGGAATGGGGATTTTCTTGGGGCGATGTTGCCGCAAACGCTTCCGGAACGGTTTTGTATGTCGGTCAAGAACTGCTTTGGAAGGAACAGCGAATTGTTCCAAAGTTTTCTTTCCACAGAACTCCTTATGCAGGAGCAAGGCCGGAAGTTTTAGGAAGCACTTTTTCCGAAGAAATTTTAAAAGATTATAATGGCCAGACCTATTGGCTTTCGGCAAATATCCATTCTTTTTTCAAAGAATCTAAAATCCCGAAATGGCTGAATCTAGCCGTTGGTTATGGAGGCGAAGGAATGATTACGGCAAATGATGCGTTGGTCAATACTATTTTTCTTCCTGAAAAGGAAAGAACGCGACAGTTTTACGTCAGTTTTGATGTTGACTTGACAAAAATTCAGACACAAAATCACTTCTTAAAGACGCTTTTTTCTATTTTTAATACAATTAAGGTTCCAGCTCCAACTTTAGAGTTCAGAGAGTTAGGAGGCATTAAAGGACACATTTTCTATTTTTAGAAAACATTAACAGCCTGATTTTCAATATCCTTTTATTTGTCGTATATTTGCCCCCTAGAAATTTCAAGATGGTGACAGCGCTTGAGAAATCCAATTTATGATAAAAAAATGGTATTACTTCGCAGGATTGCTGATCGCAATCGCTTTTATTAGTTTAGGTTTCAAACCTAAAGAATCACAAGAAAACAGTTGGTTTTATGTTGGTGAAGATGAGGAAATCGTCTACCAAGTTCCCACTCAAGAGGAAAGTCAATATGTAAATTTGGAGCTTCCATACACTGGAAAAACCTACACCGGCTTCAAACAGGCAATCGCCATCAGAGAATCTCAAGGACAGTACAAATTAGTGAATTCATTTGGATACATGGGCAAATATCAATTCGGTATGTCGGCTTTGCGCTCTATTGGAATCAAGGACAGAAATCATTTTCTGAACAATCCGAGATTACAGGAAAAAGCGTTTAAGGCGTTGCTTTCAATAAACAAAGCACAACTTGAAGATGAAATTGAGAAGTTTGAAGGAAAAGTGATCAATGGTGTGAAAATCACTGAATCAGGAATTTTGGCTGCAGCTCATTTGGGCGGTGCAGGTTCTGTAAAAGGCTATTTGAATAGCAACGGAAGAAGAAAATTCAAAGATGGTTTTGGAACTTCAATGAAAAGCTATTTCAAGAAATTCGGAGGTTATGACACTTCAAATATTGTAGCAAACATGAATGCAAAAGTGAAGCTGTAATTAGCTTCGTTTTATAAAATAGAAAAGCCGATTAGTGATAATCGGCTTTTTTTTATGTTCTAATTCATCTTATGGATAATAAAAATACAAGGTCTGTTGTGCAAATCAACCTTCGTTTTTTTCCAATCAGCAACTTTAAAAGTCTTGATATATTCAGTTGGTAACGTAATGTCACAAGCAATGCACAAATGCGTATTTGGTTGTAAAGCCTGCAAAATATCTTCCAATAATTTATTATTTCTATAAGGAGTTTCAATAAACAACTGCGATTGGTTTTTATCAGAAGACAATTTTTCCAAATTCTTCAAAGCTGTTTTCTTCTCGGATTTTTCGATAGGAAGATAACCGTTAAAGGCAAAACTCTGACCGTTCATTCCAGAACCCATTAACGCCAATAAAATAGAAGAAGGTCCTACTAAAGGAACTACTTGAATTCCTTTTTCGTGTGCAATTTTCACAATTGCAGCGCCTGGATCGGCAACGCCAGGGCAGCCCGCTTCTGACATCAACCCGACATTAATTCCCTGAAGGCAAGGAGCAATCATCTGCGCGTGTTCTTTTACGTCGGTATGTTTGTTCAATAAACTGATTTTTAAATCTGGCTGTTTTTTCTCTGGCTGAACTATTTTGATTGATTTTCTAGCTGTTTTTTCATTTTCAACAATATAATAATCGATGAGTTCAATTGCTCTTTTTACGGTTTGAGGCAAGACATCCATTGGGTCGCTTTCGCCAAGAGTGGTTGGGATTAAGTATAATTTTCCTAAAGCTTTCATCGTAATAATTTCGTTTTATTAGATTGTAAATTTAGGGATTCTGAAAAGGATTGCGAAATTTTATAATGTAATACTGATTGTAAAAAGATGTAAATTTGTAATTCAAACTAATTTGTTATGGCGACAATTTCTTTACAACAACAAATAATCGAGCAAATTTCTGAAATAGAAGATGTTACTTTGCTTGAAAAAATTAAAACTATTTTAGATAGCTCTAAGTATCAAATGTCAAAAGATCAAATTTCTTTGGTCAATGAAGCGGAACATCAATATGAAAATGGAAATTTTATTGATAATCAAGCTATGGATGAAAAATTCAAAGAATGGCAAAAAAGATAATTTGGTTGAAAAATGCTGAGATACAAATTTTCAGTATTATGGATTATTATCAAGAAAGAAATAAAAGTAAAATCTACAGCGAAAAATTATATAGAGAAATTACGCAGAAAATTAAAAAATTAGATTCTGAAATTGCGCTTCCTCAAACGACATCAATTAAAGATCTTTATTATTTTACGCATAAACATATTTCTATTTTCTTTTCGATTACAAAAACTGAAATTATCATAAAATTGATTTGGGACGAAAGGAGAAATCCTCAAAGTTTAAATTCTAATTTAGAAGAAATAGAATAGAAAAAAATCCAAAAATCTGCGGTAAAATTTAAGAATGCTTAGCAATCAATTTCTCAGCAATAATCTCACAAACTTCATCAAGCATTCCATAAACATTTGAAAAACCGTCTTCCAATCCATAATAAGGATCTGGAACATCTACGTTTTCATTTGGAAATAAATCGTTGAGAATCAAGCTGACTTTAGATTTTGCTTCTTGATTTGGAGCCAATTGAATCACGTCTTTGTAATTAGAATTGTCCATTACAAAAATATAATCATTTGTTTCAAAGTCTTCTACGGAAAATTGTCTTCCTTTTTGTTTAGAAATATCAAGTCCTCTTAATTTTGCAATGGCAATAGATCTGGAGTCTGGTTTTCTTCCAACATGCCAATTTCCAGTTCCGGCAGAATCTACTATAAATTGATCTTTCGGAAGCTTGGACTGCAAGATTCCTTCAGCCAGAGGCGAACGGCAAATGTTTCCAAGGCAAACCATTAAGATTTTTATAGGCATAATTTTAAGATTTCAGATATAAGATTTTAGATTTCAGAAATGCTGAAACTTATAAAGATAATTTCTTGTTGATGTCGTCCACAAATTTCTTGAATTGCTTGTCAGTTGAAACCAAGTTATCTACAGTTTTGCAAGCATGAAGAACCGTTGCGTGATCGCGATCTCCAATTTGTGAACCAATATTTGCCAACGAAGCTTTGGTATATTTCTTCGCAAAAAACATTGCCAACTGTCTTGCTTGAACCACATGACGTTTTCTGGTTTTTGACTGAAGCATATCTAAATCTAATTGGAAATAATCCGAAACCACTTTTTGAATATAATCGATTGAAATTTCGCGTTTTACATTTTTTACGAATTTCTCAACCACTTGTTTTGCCAAATCAAGAGTTACTTCCTTTTTATTGAAAGAAGATTGTGCGATCAGCGAAATAATTGCGCCTTCCAGTTCACGAACATTTGACTTTATATTTCTGGCCACATATTCCAAGATTTCTTCTGGAACTTCAACACCGTCACGGTACAAAATATTTTTTAAGATCGAAATTCTTGTTTCATAATCTGGCTGGTGCAATTCCGCAGAAAGTCCCCATTTAAAACGAGAAAGCAATCTTTGCTCAATATCTTGCATGTCAACAGGAGCCTTGTCTGAAGTCAAGATCACCTGTTTACCGTTTTGGTGCAAGTAGTTGAAAATATGGAAAAACACATCTTGAGTTCCAGTCTTTCCTGATAAAAATTGAACGTCGTCAATAATTAAAACGTCAATTAATTGATAAAAATGAATGAAATCGTTACGTGTATTTTTCTTTACAGACTCAATATATTGTTGCGTGAAAATTTCCGCAGAAATATAAAGAACCGTTTTTTCTGGATATTTATCTTTTATTTCCACACCAATAGCGTGCGCCAAGTGTGTTTTTCCCAAACCAACTCCACCAAAAATTAATAGCGGATTGAACGAAGTTCCCCCAGGTTTATTGGCAACGGCCATACCTGCAGAACGCGCCAAACGGTTTGAATCTCCTTCCAGAAAATTATCAAAACTGTAATTTGCATTCAGTTGCGACTCAATTTTCACGTTTCTGATTCCAGGAATGATAAAAGGATTTTTTAATTCTGGATTTTTATTTTGTAATGGAACATCAACTTCCTGAGGTTTTACAGGGCTTCTGTGCGCACTTGGCAATTGCTCCGTAAACGGTTGTTTGTTGCCATAAGTGTTTTCCATTTTGATTTTATAAAGTAACTTTGCATTTTTTCCAAGTTCTTTGGTCAAAGCAACTTTTAATAATTTGACATAGTGTTCTTCAAGCCATTCATAAAAGAATTTACTAGGCACTTGAATATACAAAGCGTTATCTGTTAGCTCAACCGATTTAATTGGTTCGAACCAAGTTTTGTAAGCTTGATCCTGAATATTGTCTTTTATAAATAACAGACAGTTTTCCCATACCGATTGCGCAGTTTTGTTCATATATTGAGTTAAATTATTATGTTTGTTTTAAAGTAAATCCTACAAAAGAAAAAGACTATCTTTTGCTACTTCTTCGGGACAACAAATATGTGACAAAAATCTGTAAAAAAAAATTAAATAGGGATTGATTTTATAAAAATATTGTTGTAAGTAATAAAAGAAATTGAGCCTTTATAATATACAAAAAACAAATAAGAAATTATGCGAGAATTTGAATTTAATGTGAGAGTAAGGTATGCAGAAACAGACCAAATGGGTGTGGTTTATCACGGAAATTATGCTCAGTATTTTGAAATGGGACGCGTGGAGTGGTTGAGAAACCTAGGATTGTCATATAAGTTCATGGAAGAAAATGGAATCATGCTTCCCGTTGTTTCTTTAACGATGAATTACAAAAAACCAGCTCGTTATGATGATTTAATTCGAGTAAAAACCATCTTCAAGAGCCAGACGTCGGTGAAGATAGAATTCGACTATGAGATCTTCAATGAAAAGGATGAGTTATTAACAACTGGCACTTCAATGTTGGTTTTTGTGGACATGAAAACAGGTCGTCCAACGCTTCCTCCAACGTATGTTTCTGAGAAACTTTTAGCGTTTTTGGAAGAATAATATTGAATTCGTAAAATCAGAAATTATTCTTTCAATTTTATGTCAATTTCATATAAATTAAAAAAAATGTCGAAGATCATTTCGGCATTTTTTTTTCGGGTTTTGATTTCAATTTCACAACTCATTTCCATCTTTTGAGAAACGATATCCAAATTTTTTTCTTTGATAACTCGCATCGCCTTATTCATGTTTTTGTAGTCAAATTTGATGGTATAATGAATGTCAATCGTTTTTTCGGCAATTTCTGAAGTTTCCAAAGCCATTTGTGCCGAAATTTTATAAGCCGAAATTAATCCGCCGACACCTAATTTTACGCCACCAAAATATCTGACAACAACTACCAAAACATTGGTAACGTCAAAAGATTGAATTTGTCCATAAATCGGCATTCCGGCAGAATTTGAAGGTTCGCCGTCGTCATTTGCTCTGAATTGAATTTTATCTGTCCCTATTTGAAAGGCATAACAGCAATGTCCAGCAGAACTATGTTGTTTTCTCAAACTTTCAAGTATGATTTTTGCTTCATCTTCCGAAGAGATAGGGAAGGCATATCCGAAAAATTTGCTGTTTTTTTCTTTGTATAAAATTTCATCCGAAGGAAAATCAAGCGTTCTGTAAGTATCTTTTAGTTCCAAAATCTAAAGCGGAATAATTTTTTTCTCGAATAAATCAACGACATCTTCTTCTCCAACTTTCAAGTTCCAAACTTTCATACCAAGGCCTTTGGCAATATCGGTGTTGGTTTTTCGGTCGTCCACAAACAAAGTGCGTTTGACTGACAATTCGTGTTTGTTAATAATATATTGAAAAGCTTCGGGTTCTGGTTTCCGCTGTCCGATTTCAAAGGAAAAATATACTTTTTCAAAACATTGGTAGAAATCACGGCTGAAAGATTCACCCACCATATTTTCAAATTGCTCCACGTGAATCGCATCGGTATTGCTCAAAAGAAACAGCTGATAATTGTGTGAAAGGTTTTGCAGAAATTCCAATCTATAAAGAGGGAAATCTAGAAGTACCTTGCTCCAAGCGGTTTTGATTTCTTCCAAAGAAGCATTTGGAATATACTTCTGAATGCCTTTCAAAAAATCTTCTTCCTTTATTTTTCCTTTTTCAAATTTATAATTGAGTTTGTCTAAATCGTCGTTCCATTCCTTCAGGCCAAGAGATTTCATCGCATCTTCCATCGCCTTGAAATCGATATTTATGAAAATATCTCCAAAATCAAAAATTATCGTTGTAATCATACCCTTTTGAAAATTAGAAGTTCGTCATTCAAAATTGCTTCTTTTGAAACCAAATTGCCTTTGAAATCAGGAGATTTTGTTCCGTTTCCAAAAGAATTTGTACCTTTAAATACACGCGTTTCGTCCCAAAGATTCGCATCGATGAAAGTTTGCAACGTTTGTTTTCCGCCTTCAATTATCACAGATTGGATATCTTTTTTATACAAAATATCCAAAACGGAAAAAGCGAGGTTACTATCAAAGATAGCATTTTCAAAGGAAATTTTCGAAGAATTCTGTAAATTTTCCTGCTCAGTAATGATAATTGTGTCTGATTTATTGTGTTTTACAAAGTAATTATTTGGAATTTTTCCGCTTCTGTCCAAAACAATTTTAACTGGATTATTGCCGCACCAATCTCTAGAATCCAACTTCGGATTATCGTCTAAAACTGTTTGCGTTCCAACCAAAATCGCCTGTTCTTCGGTTCGCCATTTGTGAACTAATTGTCTTGAATATTGATTCGTAATCCAAACCGGTTTTTTTTCTTCCTTATATATAGGACTCAAAAAACCGTCTTGGCTTTCGGCCCATTTTAAAATTATGTAAGGTCTTTTGTTTTTATGGAACGTAAAAAAGCGCTTGTTCAGTTCGTTGCATTCGTATTCCAGAATTCCAACGGTCACGTTTCGTCCGGCTTCGATCAATTTCTTGATGCCATTTCCGGAAACTTTTGCAAACGGATCAATAGTTCCAATAACGATATTTGGAATTTTATTAGCGATAATCAAATCACAACACGGAGGCGTTTTTCCGAAATGACTGCAAGGTTCCAAACTCACATAAATCGTGGATTTTGCCAGCAAAGATTTGTCTTTTACCGAATTTACAGCGTTGACTTCAGCGTGCGGTTCACCAGCTTTTCGGTGCCAACCTTCACCAATAATTTGGTTTTTATAAACGATTACGCTTCCCACCAAAGGATTTGGATAGGTCGTTCCCAAGCCATTTTTGGCGAGTTCAATGCAACGTTTTATATATATTTCGTGTATCTTCACGTCACAAAAATACCTTTTTCTGTCAAAATGAATGCGATAATTATTAGAGAAATCCAAAAGGCTGACAATGTTGCGATTGCCAAAGTGATTCGCGATGTGTTAATCGAACACAATGTGCCAAAAGTGGGAACGGCGTATGCAGATCCGTCGCTCGATTTTATGTTTGAAAATTATTCTGAAGAAAAATCAGCGTATTTTGTAGTTGAAAATGATGGAAAAATTATCGGCGGTGCCGGAATCGCTCCGTTAGAAAATGGATCAAAAGAAATCTGTGAACTCCAGAAAATGTACTTTTTATCAGAAGCAAGAGGCTTCGGGCTCGGAGCCAAATTGATGGAAGTTTGTCTGGAAAAAGCACGCCAATTTGAATTCAAAAAATGCTATTTGGAAACAATGCCGTATATGACAAACGCTCAAAATTTATACAAAAAATCAGGATTCGAATATTTGGATAAACCATTGGGAAATACGGGCCACAATGCTTGTCCGGTTTGGATGCTAAAAGAATTATAAGATATGAAACAGCTATTTTTCTCTTTGTTTTTGCTTTCGATTTTGGTTTCTTGCAACAATTCTAAAGAAATTAAAAAAGAAGAAATTGTGGAAATTCCAGATACTTCTTCGGTAGAAGAAATTGTTCCAAAAGAAAAAATTGTTGAAGAGGAGTCGGAGTTTGTAAACGATTTCGAGATATTATTGCCGTCGACTTACAGAGATTGGGAAAACAAAAATCCAGCAAATTCATTGACAAAAAACTGGATTGACTTGTATGAAAAGAACGGAAAATATTATTTAGGAAAAGCAGATTTTAAATTGGAAACAGGTTTTTCTGAATGTTCTGGTGATTCTACAAAAGGAATAATTTCAAAAAATAAAACGGTCTTGTTTTTAGATTTAAAAGAATTTAAATTAGGAGAAATCAAATCGTTGAAAATTGATGAAAATAAAGTCTGGCCGAAAGAAAAGATGTCTTTCACCTTTAATAATATAGACTATTTTTTAAGAGCTGAAGGTGAAATACTTTCTTCTTTTAAAGTTCATAACGACGATGAAAAGGAAGAAATTTTTCATAATGTAAAAGACTACAAATTGTATATTTCTACAAAAGACATTCCAGAAAAATTGCTTTTAAAAGAAGATTCGTTTAACGACACTTTCGTGGAATTGCTTTTTGCCGGCGACATTGACAATGACGGAAAACTAGATTTTATCTTCGGAGCCAATAGAAATTACGAAGAAGAAAGAGTAATTTTGTTTCTTTCTTCGAAAGCTGAGAAAGAAAATGTCGTTAAAAAAGTTTCAGAAATCGCTATTCAGTTTGATTGTTGATTTAGGCAATAGAAAATAGCCAAAAGGCAAAAGTTGTGAATAAATAATAATTTTGTTATTTTCCAGAAGCATTCCATAAACCTTTCACCCAAAACCCTCAACCCCAAAAAAATGCTCGCTAAAGACTACAGAAATAATTTCATAGAAAAACTCCTTCCTTTATATGATGTTCTTGAAGCAGAAAGTTTCTTTTATATCATTTTAGAAGATTTTCATCAAATGAAGCGAATTGATTTGGCGTTGAATCCGACGTTTGTTTTTTCAGATTCAGCAGTGGCAAAATGGAATTCAGTTTTAGAAAAATTAGAAAAAGAAATTCCGATTCAGTATATTTTAGGAAACGCACATTTTTACGGATTAGAATTTGAAGTCAATGAAAATACTTTAATTCCAAGGCCAGAAACGGAAGAATTGGTGGAATGGATAATTGACAATAATTCAAAAATTGAAGGATTCAAAGATTTAAAAATTTTAGATATCGGAACTGGTTCAGGTTGTATTGCAATTTCTTTATCGAAAAATCTTCCTCACTCCAACGTTTTTGCCATTGATGTTTCTGAAAAAGCTTTGGAAACTGCTAAAAGGAATGCGTTGAAAAATGAAACGGACGTTACTTTTCTGCTAAAAAATATTTTGGAAACAGATGATTTAGAACAACAATTTGACATCATCGTTTCCAATCCGCCTTATGTCAGAAATCTAGAAAAAGAAGAAATTAAAAAGAATGTTTTAGATTATGAACCGCACTTGGCATTGTTTGTTGAAGATAACGACGCCTTGATTTTCTACCGAAAAATTGCTGAATTAGCACAAAAGAATCTCACTAAAAACGGACAGCTTTATTTTGAAATCAATCAATATTTAGGAACAGAAATGATTAATTTGTTAGAAGCCAAAAATTTCGAGAATATTGAATTACGAAAAGATATTTATGAAAATGATAGGATGATTTTTGGAAGAAAAGGTTAGTAGTAAAATGCTAACAAAAACTCTACTCATATCTCAAAGCTTCAATAGGATCTAAATATGCCGCTTTAATCGCAGGATACAAACCAGAAATTAGAGCAACAAAAAAGCTGATTATTACGGCTGCGAAAATTGCCAGCCAAGGAGCTACAAACGCAAAATCTAAAGCGGAAGAAATTCCCCAGCCGATTAAAACGCCCAAAATAATTCCGACAAAACCACCTAATTGTCCGATGACTAAACTTTCCGTAAAAAACTGAAACGCAATCGTTGAACGCTTGGCGCCAAGTGCTTTTCTCACGCCGATTTCACGAGTTCTTTCGGTTACTGAAACAATCATAATATTCATCAAAGCTATCGATGAACCAAGAATCGTGATAATTCCGATAACCCAAGCCGAAATTCCCAAAGCTGCCGTTTGCGACATTACCATTTGAAGCAATTCATCGCTTCGCGTAACGCCAAAATTATTTTCCTCAACCGGATTCAATTTTCGAACTCTTCGCATCGTAATAATCGCGTCATCCACCGCTGCATCAAGCAATTCCTTTTTATTAATCATCACTTTTAAGTCATAATTAATATTCGGAGAAGTAAAAAGCGAACGCGCAATCTGAGTCGGAATAAAAACTCTCAAATCCTGCGCATTTCCAAACGTAGAACCTTTTTCTTTTAAAATACCAATCACTTTGAATTTTGCACCACGAATTGAAATCACTTTGTCAATAGGATTAATGTCTTTCAAAAGTCCTTTCAAAAAGTCAGAACCGACAAGGCAAACATAATTATTGTTTTGGATGTCAAAACCGGTAAAATTTCTTCCTAATTGGGTTTCTAAGCCAGAATTCACCAAGAAATTTTCGTCAACTCCAAGAACCGAAATATCTGGATCTGTTTTCTTGCTTTCATATTTAATTTCCGCTGTTGCGGTAGCTGTAAATGACAAAGAAGTCGTTGTAAAAGGATATTGGTATTTCTCCTGAAACGCCTTCGCTTGCGGATAACTGATAATCGGATTTATCTTTTCAACGTTATTATTTCTATTAATTTGCGCCGAGGCATCATATTGGCTCATCGAAAAAGTATTCGATCCCATCGAAGAAAAATTTCCTGAAATAGTGTTTTCCAGTGCCGAAACCAGCGTCAAAATCCCTACCAAAGCCGTGATTCCGATGGCAATAATCAGCACAGTCAAAGTTGTTCGCAACAGTTGCGTTCTGATCGAACCCATCGCAATACTCACATTTTCTCTCAGCAGTTTCAGCATAATTTAAGTTTTTATTTGAATGTCTAAACTCTAAAGTCAAATGTAACGCTCAATTCTCAATTCTAAAAACTAATTTCTAAAAATAAAGTAAGATATTTGCAATCTAAGTCCAAAGTTTCAAAGTCAAAGGTCGTAAAGTCCGAAAATTGAATTAAAAAAGGTATAACTATCTAAAAATCTAAGAAGTCTAAAAATCTAAAAAATAATGGCAAAACCAGGCATCCCAAAAGGAACCCGAGATTTCTCACCAATTGAAGTTTCAAAGAGACAATATATCATCCAAATCATCAAAAATAACTTTGAAAAATTCGGCTATCAGCCAATAGAAACGCCATCGTTTGAAAACTCTGAAACCTTGATGGGAAAATATGGAGAAGAAGGCGATCGCTTGATTTTTAAGATTTTGAATTCTGGGGATTATTTAAAAGATGTTCGTAATGACATTCATTACTCTTCAAATATAAATGCAGTTTTTTTTGATATTTTTGACGTATTATTTTTAAAAGATTCGTCACAGTATAAGGAAACTCTTTCTAAACTTTTAAAAGCTTATTCAGCTAGACTTGTAAGTGAAGAAGAATCTGAATTCTTACTAAAACTTTTTCTAAATTTTGAAGATGATTTTATTGTCTTCCAGAACAATGAATTGGAAAAAGAGCAGTTTATTGTTGCATCATTGGATTTTCGAAGAAAACTTTTTACTGTTTTTGCAAATAATTATTTTGAACAATTTGAATATTTGAATTCATTAAAGACTACAAAGAAAATTTCTGAAAAAGCCTTACGTTACGATTTGACCGTTCCATTTGCTCGTTACGTAGTACAACACCAAAACGATATTGAGTTTCCTTTTAAAAGATATCAAATCCAACCTGTTTGGAGAGCTGATAGACCTCAAAAAGGACGTTTCAGAGAATTTTACCAATGTGATGCTGATGTTGTCGGTTCGACTTCGCTTTTTCAAGAAATGGAATTGGTACAATTATACGATTCGGTTTTTACAGAATTAGGTCTGGAAGGCGTTACCATAAAAATCAACAACAGAAAAATCTTATCTGGAATTGCTGAAGTTATCGGAGCTTCTGATAAATTAATTGATTTCACAGTTGCGCTAGATAAATTAGATAAAATAGGCGAGGACGGCGTGAAAAAAGAAATGCTTGAAAAAGGAATTTCTGCGGAAGCAATTGAAAAAGTACAGCCATTATTCAACTTTACAGGAACCATTTCTGAAAAAATCAATAAACTTTCTGACTTGCTATCTTCTTCCGAAGAAGGAAAAAAAGGAGTAGAAGAGTTGCAATTTATCTGTGAAAAAGTCGTGGAATTAGGGTTGAAAAAATCAATTTTAGATTTAGATGTGACTTTGGCCAGAGGCTTGAATTATTACACTGGCGCTATTTTTGAAGTTGCTCCGCCAAAAACGGTTGCAATGGGTTCTATTGGTGGCGGTGGAAGATATGATGACTTGACAGGAATCTTCGGATTAAAAAATATGAGTGGTGTTGGGATTTCCTTTGGGCTTGACCGAATTTATTTGGTTATTGATGAATTGAATTTGTTTCCAGAAACGGTGACGACTTCTTCAAAAGCCATTTTCTTCAATTATGGAATTGACGAAGCTTTTTATTCGATGAAAATTATTTCGCAATTGCGAGATGAAAATATAAAAGTAGAATTATATCCAGACAAGGCAAAAATGGACAAGCAGTTTAAATATGCAGAAAAACGATTAATTCCGTTTGCCGTGATGGTTGGGAATAACGAAATTGAGACTAAAACTTTTAGCGTAAAAAATCTTCTTTCGGGAGAAAAACTTACGGTTGATTATGATGGTTTGAAAGAATTATTACAATAATGAAATTGAAATTATATGCTAAATCCTCAATCATTTGATTGAGGATTTTTTATTTTAGGTGATAGTTAGCAAGTTTCAGATTTTATCGGTCTGAAATTCGCCCGACCTTTGCTTTTAAATTTATAAACATGAACGAGCAAGAAATAATAAATTATGATCGAATTGCTGAAGCGATTGATTACATCAAGCAAAATTTTAAAGACCAGCCAAATCTTGACGAAGTTGCCGAAAAAGTAAATATGAGCCCGTTTCATTTTCAAAGGCTTTTTACGGAATGGGCGGGAACGAGTCCGAAAAAGTTTTTGCAGTTTATAAGTATTGAACATGCGAAGAAAATCTTGACAGAAAATAAGGCTACATTATTTGAAACGGCTTATGAAACTGGGCTTTCTGGAACGAGCCGACTGCACGATTTATTTGTAAATATTGAAGGAATGTCGCCGGCAGAATATAAAAATGGAGGAAAGAATTTAGTCATAAATTATAGTTTTGCAGAAACTCCCTTTGGAAATATAATTGTGGCTTCCACTCAAAAAGGAATTTGCAACATGGCTTTTTACGAAGATGAATTTCAGTCGCTCGAAGATTTGAAAAGCAGATTTCCGAATGCTTCGTTTTCACAGAAATTAGATTTATTACAGCAAAATGCCTTGTTTGTTTTCCAAAATGATTGGTCTAAATTATCCGAAATAAAACTGCATTTGAAAGGAACTGATTTTCAGCTGAAAGTTTGGGAAACCTTGCTTAAAATACCAATGGGAAAATTATCGACTTATGGAGAAATTGCCAAGCAAATTAAAAACCCAAATGCTTCACGTGCCGTCGGAACTGCGATTGGAAGCAATCCTGTGGCATTTTTGATTCCGTGTCACCGCGTTATTCAATCAGCTGGAACGTTCGGCGGTTATATGTGGGGAAATACGAGAAAAACGGCAATAATTGGTTGGGAAGGTGTAAAAAGTAACCAATTATAAAAATGGTTAATCATGTTGATATTTCAAATTCTCAATTATTCAAAAAGTTATTGCGGAAAGAAATTTACTTTGGAGGAAATAAGAATTTGGAAATTTATGGAAAATTAAACTGTGCTTCTGGAAAAAGAATGAAACGAAAAAATAGAGCCTTCTTTGCTTCTAAAAAAGAAGCTGTACAAAATGGGTTTCGGCCTTGCGGACATTGCATGAAAAAAGAATATAAAAAGTGGAAAGATGGATTTATTCAATAACGAACCTGATAGTAACCAAAATTTATTGCCAAAAGACGGCACTGTAAATTATTATGGAAAACTGATGACCTTTCAGGAAGCTAATCATTATTTAGAAGTTTTGCTAAATGCTATCGAATGGAAAAATGACGAAGCGATTATCTTTGGAAAAAGAATTATTACAAAGCGGAAAGTAGCTTGGTATGGAGGTCAGCCATTTAGTTATACGTATTCCAATATAACAAAATCAGCTTTGCCTTGGACGAAAGAATTATTGGAATTAAAAGCATTGATTGAAGAAAAAACTGGAGAAACGTTCAATTCGTGCTTATTGAATTTATATCACAATGGAGAGGAAGGAATGGCCTGGCACAGCGATGCAGAAAAAGATTTAAAGAAAAACGGAGCGATCGGTTCGTTGAGTTTCGGCGCAGAACGCAAATTTGCCTTCAAGCATAAAGAAACAAAGGAAACGGTTTCAATTATTTTAGAACATGGAAGCTTGCTGGTCATGAAAGACGAAACGCAGACAAATTGGCTGCACCGTCTTCCACCAACAAAAATGGTTTCAAAACCCCGTGTTAATTTGACTTTCAGAACAATAGAAAATCAGTTATAAAACAAAAGGCTGTAAGATGATTTCTTACAGCCTTTTTTGTAGCGAGGACGGGAGTTGAACCCGTGACCTCAGGGTTATGAATCCTATAAACAAACAGTCTACAATTTAGTAAAGAGTTAGATATAAGGATTTTTAAAAGCCCAAAATCGTTTTGAAACGTTTTTAGCTGTTTTCGTCACTCCTTTTCGTCACTCCTTAATTTTTCTTGTGGATTATTTACCACTTTCAGAATTGTATAAGAGCCTTTAAATTTTTATGAGGCAAAGATATATAAATATTAAGCGTTTTGCTAATCGCATTTGTTGGATGTAATTTATTTTTTTTTCTAAAATAAATATTGAGTTTTTTCTTAATATATTTGTTAAAATTAATAACTGTTAACATGGCAAAAATTACGGAAATAAGATTAACCCTAGCGGCATTTATATACGGACTGGAAATAGATTTAAAAAATGTCTTAAAAAAATATGTAACTCCATTTCATGAAGATATAAGTTTTTTTAGGGATGAAGACTTACAGTCACGAGTTATTGATAGATTTAAGAAAGATAATCCTGGAGTTAATTTTAATTCGAATATCGATGATGTTCTCGATTACATTGATTTTTATGATTCATTTAATATATTGAAAAAAAATGATGTTTTCTTGCCTAAACAAACGGCTGATTACCTTACCTCTATTTTTCAGCAATTGGTTGATTTAATACCGATTAGAAATAGAGTCATGCATACAAGACCATTATTGGGTGGAGATTTCTCTACTATTCATGATTTTGTTCAAACTTTAAAGAATGATTCTCCAATAGATTGGAAATTCACAATTGAAGCTAGAGAATTGATTGAAAAAGACCCATCTTATTTGCTCACATTACGATTGCCTCCAGTTACATTATATACACAGCCGAGTAAAGTCGTTCATAATTTGCCAGCTCCTGATTTTGACGATACAGGATTTATCGGTAGAACAAAGGATTTGGATGAAATAAAAAAATTAATATTTTCTAACAAAGTTGTTAGTATTTTGGGTGATGGAGGAATAGGTAAAACTGCCTTAGCAGTTAAAGTTGCTTATGATTTGGTTGATATGGGGGAGAAGTGTCCATTTGAATTAATAATTTGGACTTCGGCAAAAACAACAATGTTGACATCAAAAGGAATAGAGGAAATTTATACAGCTATTACTGACTATACAGGGCTAATATCAGTAATTTCAGATTCTTTAGATAGTTCTGTCACTTCAAATAAATTTGATGTTATCATCGAGTATCTTGACTTATTTAAAACATTGATTATTATAGATAATTTAGAAACTATTCAAAGCGAGGAAGTTAGGAATTTTATTAGAAATGCTCAAACAAAATGCAATATAGTTATCACTTCTAGAATTGGTTTAGGAGAATTAGAATATCCAAGAACTTTAAGTGGTCTTACAGAAAATGAATGTGCAAAATTAATTAGAGAAATTGCCAGAATAAGAAATAGCGATATTTTAATGAAGTTGCCACAAAGTACTTTAATTGATATTGCTTCAAAATTATATTACAACCCTTTAGCTCTAAAGTGGTTTGTAAGTACTGTTGAAACAGGAATATCCCCACAAGAAGTTCTAAATAATAAAGATGATTTATTAAATTTCTGCCTTACTAATGTTTATGAAAAGTTGAGTGAAGGTGCTATTTCAGTTTTAAATTCCATAAGGGCATCCAGAAGAAAACTAAGTAGTGCAGAAATTTTATATTTATCAGATTACGAAACACTTGATGCACGTAAATATTTAATTGAATTGTTTAAAACTACATTGATTAGTAGAGAGATAGTTGATGTAACCAATATTGAGGAGGTTTATTACTATATACCAGAATTTGCAAAAGAATATTTATCTCAAAAGCATCCAGTCGACCAAAATTATGTAAAAAAAATAACAGCAAAATCTCGTGAGCTTACCTCAGGTATTCAGGATATAAAGAAAATAAATAGTTATAATGAATTCTCAATAAATGCATTAGCATGTGAAACTCCAAATCAAAGAATAGCTGCTAAATTATTATCGGAAGCGTTAGTTTATTCGAGGTCAAATAACTATGTAAAAGCCTTTCAGAGAGTTAATGAGGCAAAAAATGTTGACCCAAATTACTATGAGGTTTATCGAGTTAGTGCCTTTATGAAAGCTACAAACGGGGACACATTAAGTGCGGAAGATGATTATTTAATAGGATTGGAAATTGCGCCTGAAAATCCAAGATTACTATATTTCTATGCTCAATTTCTTCTGTTTCACTTAGAGGATACTAAAAAAGCTTTAGAATGTGCAGAGAAAGTTTATAAGCTTAAACCCAATCATCCAAACTCTGCATTTTTATTTGCCAGATGTTATAACGTTATGAAAGAATTTAACAAGGCAATCCAAATTATCAAAAATTTGATAAATGATACTGCCTTAGACCCTTTAAATTTAAGAGTTGCCTACACGGAATTAATTACTCTTTATTCTAATGCAGGTCAAAGTTATTTGAAAATTGAAAATGATATCGAGGCAGGAATTAGTCATTTTAAGAAAGCTTTTGACACATTTCAATCTTGTGTAAGATTAAATATTGTAGATGTGAAAATGATAAAGAATTTTTGTGATGCTATCTACACTTTTATGACAATGATACCTGCAACGGAGATTTTTAAAAATAAAGAATACATAAAAAATGTAATTGAAGGTTATCAGTATCATATCAGTTTAACTTATTTAAAAAGAAAAGTAGTTTTAAAATACAACGAAAGATTTGAAGATGAATCGCTTAATTATTTGTTGGACACTCAAATTGAAGAGGGTACTAAACTTGGAAATTTAATAAAAACTCAAAATGATTCATTTGTATTTATTGAATCTGATAACGAGAGATATTTTGCCCATTATACAGATTTTACAGAATTTAAAAGTAGCGCTGAATTGAAAAAAGTAAAACAAGGACAATTGGTCTCGTTTGAAGAATATCAAAATGCAAAAGGATTATGTGGCAAAAATGTTAAAATTATAACAGGAAAAAATCCTTAGTAATGATTCAAAAAAAGTGACAAATTTGTCACTTTTTTTATTTATGAAATCTTGTTTTTATTTATCAAGCATTTTTTGAATTTTCACAACGGTGTTATTAGATAAATTGGTAATCAATGCAAGTTTTCTAATCGAATAGTTTTTGCCTTTGATTAATTCCAAATGTGATTGATTGTATTTTGACAAGAATTGTTGAGGTGTTTCAATAGTGTTCAATTGTCTGCCTTTGTAAGTTCCTTTTGCCTTAGCAATTAAGATGCCTTCTTTTTGTCTTTCAAGTAAAGATGCTCTTTCCATTTCTGCAACATTACTTAAAACATCGGTAATCATTTTGAAGATAGAATTAGGTTTGTTTTCAATCATGGAATACAAACCAATGTTTTCTACATGAACATTTATGTTAAGTGTGCTTAGTAAGTTTAAGGTACTTTGAATATCAAAAGCATTTCTTCCAAGTCTATCTATGGAATGCACAGTTAAAGTATCAATATTTTTATCAGAAATGTCTTTCAATAATTTTATAGCACTCGGACGTTCATTAAATGGAATCGAACCACTACACTTGTCAATATATTGTTTGTGATTAACCGTTGATTGTCTATCAATGTTTTGTTCTGTTGTACTAACTCTAATGTATTTTGCGGTTTTCATGCTTCTTTGCTTTTGTTGAAACAAAGATAAGAAATTTTATTCTCATTGTATCAATTTTAGAGTAGTTATTTTTAATACATTGCAAAGTCAGTAAAACTGTTTAGATTTTGATTAAAATTGTATGACCGCTTGGGTATAATCTAATTTTAAGACAGAGGTTTGTTTTCAACCTCATTTTGGTAATAGATAATATTAATTGTTGCTCCATTTGTTGATAATGATTTGCAACAAGGTGGTATTCCTACTTTATCTATAAGCATTCGCATCTGGATTGGTTTAAGTAAAATTCTTTTTTTCATGACTTATTTAATTATAAATATCTGTTCCTGATTTTTTTTTAAAAAAATATTTGAAACTGTTTTTAACCTATCGATGATAATATCGATTTTTAATATAAAAAGCTAGGTTTTAGTACTTGGTCATATGAATGGATGACGGATAACGTTTTGCATTTTAAGAACCAAAAGGAAGGGTTAATCGTGTAAAAAGGGTTTTAATTTGGCAAAAAATTATAAAAATATTTTTTCGAAAAACCGACTTAAAAAAACACTTCGAGGAAATTTGCCTATCCATTGCCTAAATACGTCATCTTAATACAAAGGGAAATCTAATGGGGAGGTAACTTGGACATGTTAAGTGAGACGAGGGAAAGGTGTCTTATCAGGAGGGAGGACACCCTTCGCTTGATTGGAATTTTTAAACTTGGCTCATTTTGTTGATTTTCGCAATGACTTCATCTGTAATTATAATCCCTTTATAATCATTTTGTTTTTTTTCGCTATGAAGTCTTTTAGTAATAGCGATGAATTTTTGAAAGTCCATTGAAGTAGAATTTGCTTTGCCAATAAAATCTATTACATCATCTGGTTCTTCATATCCAAGTTGACCTAAAATATCATAAACTGAAATTGTGTCACCCAATTGATGTTTAGTTAGTGTATTATCGCTTGATTTACTTTTGTTGATTTTAACATTGTAATCGCTAAGCTCTTCATTTGAATCCTCGATTTGAGTATCAGTCGTTGATGGAAAATTTTGATTTGCTTCTTGTATCGTTGAATCGATGTTCTCAATTTGTATTTCTGAAGCTAAAAAATTTTCAAGTTTATCGACATTCACTTTAATTTCATGTTTCGAAGTACTATTTTTTTTATTATAATCTTCTCTTACTGACTGGAAGAAATCATGTTTGTTTAATTCTGTTATCACTGACCTAATTCCGCCATATTTCATTCCGAACTTTGAAGCTAGAGTATCATTAGTTTCAAAACAAATTTTACCATTCTTGCCCCATCCAATAATATAGGATATAAATAATTTTTGAGTTGAAGTTAGTTTTGTGCTCGCTAGTAAATTGTAGTTTACTTTAAGGAAGTTTTTCTTTTGTTTTTCTTTCATATTAATTTAATTTTAAGTTATTTTATTTGTTTTATTTCAGCAGGATATGCTGTTTTGACGGTGGGACATGATGTTTAACAACAGTTGCCTGCGGTTAAAAGAACGCATGGTTGTTGTTAAAGAAGCAGGTGGTGTTGAATAAAGCTCTATCTATTATATCATTATTAAATTAAATAAGAGTAGAAATAAGAAAAAGAACTATATCAATTATTAAATTACTAATAACAGAAAAGTTTTATTTTTTTCTTTTTTTCTGATAATCAATGATTCAAAAGAATAATTAGATTCATTTTTTATTTTTCAATATTTCAAAGAACTTGCTTCAACGAGAAGATTTTATTTTTTTCAAGGTTTCAAAGAAATAACTTCAACAAGAGAAGGTTTTTCTTTTTTTAGATGTAAACTTTGAAAAGAGAGTACACCAACTCGAAAATGATTTTACTACAATTTGCCACCCCCAATTCCGCTCACCCCCTCCAAAAGCGGTTGCTTGAAAACCGTAATTTTTGTATTGTATTTCTTGTTAAAGTAGTCGCACCATTCTTGGCTTATACTTACGACTAATTTTACGTATTGGTCTTCATTAAGACCTATTGACAATGCGTACTGACGGGCGTTAGCTTCTGCTAAATCGAAAGGATGCCATTTAACATCTTCAACATGTGAAATGTATTTGCTTTCAATTATATCCTGTTTTATTATAAACTGATGCTGTGACCCAAATTCCGCAACATTGTCATTTAAAATTTTACCAGTGATATTTGATGCAGAAATTTTAAAAACTGAATATTCAGTAATGAATAATTGACCAGAAGCAATCTTTTTTAATTGATTAAATTCGTTGCAAACAAATATCTCAGATGATGCTGAAATTAGTCCATTTGCTAAAATGGAATCTTTGTTTTCGATTGGTGAAATGTGATAAAATACTTTGTTTTTCATTTTTTTTAAATTTTGAGTTAAGGCAGTTCTCTTCCTGTCCATATTGAAATAGATTTTTTTGGATTGTTCTAAATGTTAAAAATTTTTAGCTTTTTGTTGAATCGATTTGATTCATACCCCATTTAAGTAGTTCTATATCATGTACGTCGTGAGATTTGTCACGATTTTTCATGTATAGCGGGGTAGTTTCGATTATACTTTGACCAAACAAATAGTGTCTAAGTTTTTCATTGTCTGAAAATATACTTTCAATTTCTCCCTCTTGTTTTGGGCTAGGGTCAAACAAATCATAAGTAATTTTAATTTCATCGTTGGGTTCTAATTCCAAAAGATTTATAGTGTCATTCACGGTTCTATGACCCATGTATTTTGAGATGGTAATAAATGCCTTTTTTGTTAAATTATATTTTATAACAAAATCTCTTGCCCAAGCAATTTCAAAAGCATTTGTTTTTAGCTCTCTAAGTTTTAAATCTAAATATGTTTTAGAATATACTTCTTGCCTAAATTCCTGATAGAATTTATTTAGCTCTCTATTAAGGCTTGAAGTTGTTAGTACTTTGCCAGTTTTACAATTAATATAGATTGGAGACACGTATGTTAAATTTTCACTATTATAAAAATTTTCATATACATCTTCTGTGTAGCGCATAACGAAGTTATTTAAGCGATATTGATGTAATTCTGATTTTTTTTCATCATATATATCAAGGTAGAACTTACTTTTCTCGTTGAACACTTCAAGAAAATCGCTCCATTTGAGTTTTAGCAATGTACCAATTTTAATACCTAGGCATGTACCGTGAATGCAAAGCATGCCATAACCATGTTCTCCCTTGTTAACAAGCCACATACCAAACATTACTAAATTTTCAGACTTCCATATCAAATCATTATTGTCTTCTCTCATGATTTCTGTATTCTCATAATTACAGTGCAAAGGTAGCAATAATTTTGACATGTCCAATTTTATTTTCACTTTTTTTATGAAAATATAGACTTTTTTGTTTTTTTAATTTTATAATACACTGGTAACTATGTGATTATGATTTGTTAAATCTGTATAATCATTAAAATTACGAAAATAACTTTTTTTAATGAATTATTTTTGCTACATTTGCACTGTAATTATGAAAATACAGAAATTATGTTTTATTGTTTACCAACTTTAAATTTTGCTCAAATAGGAGAAAAAATAAATTTAAAAGATTATGATGCTATCAAGAAATGGTTAATATCAAAAGATATTTCAATCCATAAAATAGGTAGATTTCAATTCGTTTATGAGATTGATGTTGATTGTGCGATTGATACTGTAAAGGTCTTAGAATTGAAGAAACGGTATCCAAATGATTGGGTTGAGTTGTACAAAAGAATATCTGTGGATAAAGCAGTATATGAATTGGTTGTTCATAATCTCAAAGGCAGTATAAGTACAAAGCCTACAACTAAAGTAAAACCTGTTAGCGAAAGTGATTATGAACTTTATAAAAAGTATTCTATATGAATAAGCTAAAACTTCCAAAGAATCCACATAAAGGAATGAAGGTGTATTGTCATAGATGTAAACGAGATAATCCAACTTGTAATCATTATGAAATACATAGGTATAAGGTCAAAATACACGTTGTTGGTGGAGATGGAAAAAAACGAACTAAGGTTCTGAATTCTAAAAACTATAATGATGCAGTAAAGGAAGCTATTGATTTTGAAAACGAATTAAAGGCGACTAATTATCAAAAGGTTGTTATAGAAGAAGCAGGAAATGATTATTCGATTTTGGATGCAGTCGTTCAGTATCAGCGCTATTTGTCTGGACAGCATAAGTATGCTCATAAAGTCAAAAAAGTTTCTTTAGAATATCAAAAGGAGTGTATGCGTTATTGTAAATTCTTTTTGGATAGCTTACACGAGGTTAGGGATTTAATGACTACCAGAATAGTTGAGGTTAACCAAAATGATGTTGCTCGATTCTACTTATGGGCAGAGAATCATTATGGTGCTAAATCATTCAATAAGTGTATGGGAGCTTTGAAGGCTTTTTTTTCTTTTTTAATTGATGTTGAAGAGATAATGATGAAGAATCAATTTGCAGTTTATGAGTCAAAATCTGTAGTAATGAAAGACGTGACTACTCTGACTAAGGAAGAGTTTCAGACTGTTATTGATTCAATAGGAGTTGTTAATCCATTTCAATTACTTGGAGGTAAAGGAGAAAGAAAAAACATGTATAAGCCTTATTTAGTTCATGGTTTTAAGTTGTTTTTACTAACTGGTGGTAGGAGAGAAGATGTTGTTGAGTTGAGGTGGAGTGATATGCTTGTTACGATTGAAGGAGTTAGGTTTTTTAAAATTGCAAATAGAAAAGTTAATCGGATAAAAAAAGCAGATGTTTACAATAAGTATGTACCAATCAATGAAGATTTGTTTGAGCTGTTGTTAGAGATGGGGTATGAGGCAAAGAAAAATACAGATGATTATATTTTGTTTCCAGAACGTGATGTAAAAGCAAAAACAATAATGGATGCTTTGTCGAAGTCTTTTTCTCATTATGTGAAAGAGTCGGATGTGCAAAAGGATGTTAGTTTGAAAAATTTAAGAAAAACCTACATAACTTGGATGCATCGTGCAATTGGTAAAAATACAGGTTTGTTAACTTCTCATAGTGGAGAAAAAGTTTTAAAAGACCATTATATTGATAGCACGGTATTGTCGGCTGTAGAAGAAGCTACCTTGAAAATTAGAGTGTTCGGAGGGTAAAAGTCACTCTAAAAAGTCACTCTAATAAAAAAAAGGACTTACGAAATTTCGTAAGTCCTTCTGTTTCAAGTAGCGAGGACGGGAGTTGAACCCGTGACCTCAGGGTTATGAATCCTGCGCTCTAACCAACTGAGCTACCTCGCCATTTTTATTTGGTTATACATCCTTGAATGCGGGTGCAAATATAAAACTAAATTCAGATGTTGCAAATTTTAATTGACTAAAAAAAAATTATTTTTAAAATCGCATTTATTTTGAATTAATTCTATATATTTCCAAAAAATTAATTGCATCTATGGAAAATAAGATACGTTACGAATTAGAATTCCCTTTAAATTCATCGCCACAATTGCTATATCAGTATATATCAACGCCTTCGGGATTGTCGGAATGGTTTGCAGACAATGTAAATTCTCGTGGAGAATTCTTTACATTTATCTGGAATGATGCAGAAGAGAAGGCAAGACTAGCTTCAAAAAAGAGTGGCGAGAAAGTGAAATTTCGCTGGGTTGACGACAATGGAAAAGATGGAGAATATTTCTTTGAGCTTCATATTCTTGTAGACGAGATCACAAAAGATGTTTCTTTGATGGTTGTTGACTTTGCAGAAGAGGATGAAATCGCTGAAGCTTCACAGCTTTGGGAAAACCAAGTTTCAGATTTGAAGCATGTAATTGGTTCTGTATAGTGAAATTCTGTTTTTAAGACTTATATTTGCCCTGCATTAATTTTCAGGGCTTTTTTTATGATCAATTTCAACGGAAACGTTACTTCAGAAGACAATTTATTGACCAATAACCGCGGATTGCTTTATGGCGATTCTGTTTTTGAAACCGTAAAAATTCTTGACGGGAAGATTCTTTTTGTTGAAGATCATTACTTTAGATTAATGGCATCAATGCGAATTGTTCGTATGGAGATTCCAATGAATTTTACAATGGAATATTTTGAAGAACAGATTTTGACTTTGGCCAAAGCTGAAAATCTAGAAAAATTATCTCGCGTCAGAATCACTATTTTTAGAAATCAAGGCGGATTTTATCTTCCAAAAGACAATACCGTTTCGTTTTTGATTCATATTTCTGCTTTAGAAAATTCTGTTTATCAAATTGAAAAAGAAAATTATGAAGTCGAATTATATAAAGATTTTATCGTAACCAAACATTTGCTTTCTACGATCAAGTCTTCCAACCGAATGATAAACGTTACCGGAAGCATTTTTGCCGACGAAAACGGTTATGACAACTGTTTGCTTATCAACGATGATAAAAACGTAATTGAAGCTTTAAATGGCAATATTTTTATGCTGATGGGGAATAAATTAATCACGCCTCCAATTTCTGAGGGTTGTTTAAACGGAGTTATGCGTAAGCAAGTTTTGTCACTGGCCAGAAAAATTGAATCTTTAGAAGTTGTGGAAGAGCCAATTTCTCCTTTTGATCTCCAAAAAGCAGATGAATTATTTGTTACAAATGTAATTAAAGGAATTCAGCCGATTACCAAATACCGCAAGAAAGACTACGAAGCGAAAATATCTAAAGAAATCTTACTTCGATTGAATGCTCAAATTCGCCTGGGCTAGTTTAAAATCGGATTTTCAGGAGCATTTGACCAAATTACATAATCGCCACCCAACTCTAAGATTTTTTCTTTCCAGAAATGTGTCGTTGATTTGCCAATGATTTTATTTTCATAACTGTTTTTAGAAACAATCCATGAATTTGCCGCCATTTCATTCTCTAATTGCTGCGCGTCCCAGCCTGTATATCCTAAGAAAAAACGAATATTGTTTTTCTTGATTTTTCCTTCGTTGATGAGGTCTTTCGTGGATTCAAAATCACCTCCCCAATAAATTCCGTTAGAAATTTCAATGCTGTTCGGAATTAAATCTGGAATATTATGGATGAAATAAAGGTTGTCTTGTTCAACCGGACCGCCATTGTAGATTTTAAAATTGGCCTCAATTTCCGGAATTAAATCGTGAATAGAATATCCTAAGGGTTTGTTCAAGATGAATCCAACTGATCCTTCAGCGTTGTGATCTGCAAGTAAAATTACGGAGCGATTGAAAGATAAGTCTCCAATTATGGAAGGTTCTGCTACCAGCAAAAGTCCTTTTTTTAGCTTTTCTGAAATCATTTGGCTGCAATTTTTACTAAATTTAGAAAAAATATATTTCTGATACAAATTAATTTGGAGAAATGTTAAAAAAAAAGCCTTCCAACTTGGAAGGCTTTGATTTATATTGTAACAAAACTATTTAGAGTTTACTGAACCTTCTAATTCAGCACCAGCTTTGAATTTTACTACATTTTTAGCAGCAATATTGATAGTTTTTCCTGTTTGTGGATTTCTTCCTTCTCTTGCAGCTCTTCCAGAAACTGACCAAGATCCGAATCCTACTAAAGATACTCTTCCGCCTTTTTGCAAAGTACCACCTACGTTAGATAAAAAAGATTCTAAAGCTAATTTAGCAGCTGCTTTAGAAATTCCTGCGTCAGCAGCGATAGCATCGATTAATTCTGATTTGTTCATAATAATAGTTTTAATTGTTGGTTAAACATTACATTGTTATAACAAATTTAGTAGGATTTCCTTACTGTGCAAGACTTTTAGGTCATTTTCCGCTTAATTGTTGATAACTTCGGTGTTTTGTTAATAAAACCGACTTGTTTTATTGAGAATCGCTGTTAAATCCCTGTTTATGCGGGATTAGAAAGCTTTTGCTTCTTCTGTCAGACTAATTCCGTTTAGAAGCTCAGCTGTCTTCAGATTTTTCTTTCCTGGAAACTGCAATTGTACTATTTCGATGTAGCCGTCTTTTGTAGCAACTTTCATCTCTTTTTTCGTTGTAATTATTTTTCCAGGAGTTTCAGAATGGTTTTCTGAAGTAAATTTCGCTTCATAGATTTTTACATTCCATTCTTGATCTTTGTCTTTGAAAAAAGTCCAAGCTGCGGGATAGGGCGAAAGGCCACGGATAAGATTATGAATTTCTTTTCCAGATTTATTCCAATCAATTTTGCAATTCTCCTTGTTTAATTTATAAGCAGTTTTGATATCATCAGAATCTATTTGAACTTTAGGTTGTGCTTTTCCGATTTCAATCAAATTTAAAGTTTCAACAACAGCTTCGCTTCCTAAATTTATTAAGGTATCGTGCAAAACGCCGGCACTTTCTTCAGAAGAAATCTCAACCTCTTTGCTTAAAATAGTTGCGCCTGTGTCAATTTTATCGTCGATGAAAAAAGTGGTCACGCCAGTTTTGGTTTCTCCATTAATGATTGCCCAGTTGATTGGCGCCGCGCCACGATAATTTGGAAGCAATGAAGCATGAAGATTAAAAGTTCCAAGTTTTGGCATTTCCCAAACTGCTTTTGGCAGCATTCTGAATGCAACTACAACCTGAAGATTAGCATTCAGATTTTTTAATTCCTCTAAAAATGCTTCGTCTTTTAAATTTGTCGGCTGTAATAATCGCAAGTTGTTTTCTAGTGCATATTCTTTTACGGCAGAATATTTTAGCTTTTGGCCGCGTCCTGCGGGTTTATCGGCTGCCGTAATTACTCCGACAACTTCAAAATTATTTTTAACTATCGTATCCAAAATGCCAACGGCAAATTCTGGCGTTCCCATAAAAACGATGCGTAGCTTTTCCATGTTATTTCAAGGTATATTTATTGTTTGGCAAAATTTCAATCTTATTTATTTCTAGCAATTGCTGCATTGCAAAGATAATCGCATCATCCGAAAATTTCGAATACATTTGAATTTCTCTTGAGCTCATCGGGCTTGTTTTTAGCAATTCCAAGATTTTTTCGGCAACCGATGAAACTTTATTTTCAGTTTTATTCTTCGTAATACAATAGGAGCAAATCCCGCAGTTTTTACTTTCTTTTTCCCCAAAATAACTCAGAAGCTGACGGCTTTTGCAAGATTTGTCATTTACAACATAATCTAAAACCGATTGCAATTGCGTTCGTTTCAAATCATTCTGGTTTTCTAGATATTTTGAAACTCGGTTAATTGTTCGGTCATCTTCGCGAACTTCGTTGAAAGTAATTGTCGAATCATTATTTTTTGCATGATAATCGATAATTTGTCTTTCTTGTAATTTGTTCAAAACTGCAGCAACTTGATTTTCTTTACTATTGGATTTTTTGGCGATTAGCGGAATATTAATAGGAGCAATTATTTCGTAAATCCCAGGATAGGTGCGAAGCATCGCCAAAATTATTTCCTCATCTTGCGGATTAAGGCTCATGTAGCGAAGGACTTCCTTTGATTCTATAATAAACTGAACCGTCACTTTTTCTGAAAATTCCTGCGATAAAGTAATAATTCCTTGTCGGTCCAAAAACTGCAATCCGTTAAAGGTCTTTAAAATCGGAAAACTGTATTGAACACAGAATTGATTTATATTGAAAGAAAACTGTTCGTTAATTCCTTCGCCATAGGCAATTTGGAAAAAGTTGCACAACTTTACATACATTTCGTTTAAGAATTTCTTATCAGGAAGATTGTTCAGAATCTGGCTTTCGGAAGACTGCACATCTGATGGGCTATTTAATAAAACAGCAAAAGCTTTCTCTCCATTTCTCCCGCCACGGCCGGCTTCTTGATAATAATTTTCGATGTTTTCTGGCAACTGAATATGAATTACGGTTTTTACATTCGCCTTGTCAATCCCCATCCCAAAAGCATTAGTGGCCACAATCGCCTGGACTTCTTCCTTCATCCAAAGCTTCATATTTTTGTCTTTCTCCTTTATATGTAAGCCTCCGTGATAAAAAGTTGCTTTGATTCCTAAGGAATTCAGTTGGGAAGAAATGTCGATGCATGCTTTTCTATTTCTAACGTAAATTATAGACGGCTGTGGATTTTTCTTCAGAATTTGCTCTAATCGGTATAATTTGTCTTCTACATTGAAAACCATGTAGGCTAAGTTTTCTCGGGCAAAAGATTTCTGAAAAACCGCTGGATTTTCTAGGCCTAATTGCGTAATCACATCTTCCTTTACGCGTTCAGTAGCCGTTGCGGTCAAAGCCAAAAACGGAATCTTAGGAAAATGGTCTTTTAAAGAAGCAATTTTCAAGTAAGCTGGACGAAAATCATGTCCCCATTGAGAAACGCAATGTGCTTCGTCAATGGCAATTAAATTTATGGGAAGGGCTTTGATTCTGTCTAAAATCCAATCAGATTGCAGGCGTTCTGGAGATAAATATAAAAACTTATAGTTTCCATATTGGCAATTGTCTAAAAGGTCGCTGATTTCATCCGAAGAAATTCCTCCGGTCAAGGTAATTGCTTTGATGTCAATTTTTTGGAGGTTTGCGACTTGGTCTTTCATCAAAGCAATCAAGGGTGAAACTACGAGACAGATTCCGTCTTGCATTAATGCTGGAATTTGAAAACATACTGATTTTCCGCCACCAGTTGGCATTAAGGCAAAAGTGTCTTTTCCGTCCAAAACCGAAGCTATAATTTCGGCTTGAGGCGTTCTGAAGGTGTCGTGTTTCCAGTATTTTTGAAGAATCGAGAGCGCTTCTTGCATATTTCTAGTTCGAAAGATGCCCCAAGATAAAAAGAATTCTGTTATCTACCGTGTCTTTTGGCACTTCAATCAAGCTGTAGCCATAACTTTCGTAGGTTTCCTTCAAATGTTTGTAAATCAAAGTGGCCTGTTCGTAGTTTTCATAACGGGCATCATCACTCTCATAAATGGCTTCCCACGGCGGTAAAATAAAGATTTTTGTGTATTTGTGTTCTCGGCAAGCTTCGTCAAAAAATGCAGGATAAGCGTCGCCGATATAGTGCATGTAAGCCAAAACGTCAGGAATACCGCGGTCAATAAAAACCACTGCATTTTCTTCAGCAACAGCCTGATGGTATTGTTTTTTTCTTCCTTCAAGGAGCAATTCGCTGAATAAAAGCGGGTTTTCTAAGAACAACTGTTCGATTCCCTGTTTTTTGGCTTCCAATGTAATTTCCCTAGAAATCTCTGGAAAACAGCAATGGCCGCGTTCTAGCAAACCGTCAATAATTGTGGTTTTGCCCGTTCCAGGCCCGCCGATAATAACAATGATGTCTTTCTGCACTTGTAAAAAATAAGGCGCAAATTTACTTAAAGATTTTTAGATACTAAAGGGAAAGTTATTTTTTAAGTAGAATCAAGTGGTTTGGCGGTATGAAATTGGATTGATGCCGTTGTTTCAATAATCAAAAAGAGCAATGGCTTTTTTCATCGAGCGATATAGGCAATTAACTACGCCCGAGAGCGACTGCCTCTCTCGGGCGGAAGAGGCAGTCAATAACGCCCGAGAGAGACAGTCTCTTCCGCTCGATGAGAGCATGTCTCTGAATAGTACAGTTGTCAAATCGCCTACACTTGAAAAAATAAAATGTGTTTTCGTGATTCGATATTAAATTATTTCCATAATTCCCAAATCTAAAATCAATACACTATATTTGCTTTTATTTTAATTTTGAAGATGGATAAGAAGACCCAAGAATTTTATGAAAGGCTGAAAGAGGAATTGGATAATGCAAATGTTTGGCCGGCAGAATATCTTTTTAAATTCATTGTTCCGACTGATACCGAAAAGGTTGACCGAGTAGAAAATGCTTTCAATGACCTTGGTGCTGTGATCAAAACTACACAGTCAAAAACTGGAAAATTCACCAGTATTTCTGTAGATGTGAGAATGAGCAGTTCGCAAAGTATCGTTGATAAATATCTAGAAGTTTCTGATATCGAAGGAATTATCTCGCTTTAAAGCTTCACAACAATTTTATGTATATAAAAGAAAACCCACACGACATCGTTCATCATTTGGAGTACAATGCCGAAAGACCGCATTTGATTATTCCTGAATATGGACGCCATTTGCAAAAACTGATCGATCAGGCAACGGAAATAGAGGACAGAGTGGAACGAAACAAAGCCGCGAAATATATTATTTCGGTGATGGGAAGTTTGAATCCGCACTTGCGTGACGTTCCTGATTTTCAGCACAAGCTTTGGGACCAGATTTTTATCATGTCTGATTTTAAATTAGACGTTGATTCTCCATATCCTGTTCCTTCGAGAGAGGTTTTGCAACAAAAGCCAGAGCGCTTAGAGTATCCGCAGAATTTCCCAAAATACCGTTTCTATGGCAATAATATCAAGTATATGATTGATGTTGCGAACAAATGGGAAGACGGCGAATTAAAATCAGCTTTGGTTATCGTGATTGCTAACCACATGAAAAAATCATATTTGAGCTGGAACAAAGACACGGTAAAAGACGACGTGATTTTTGAGCATTTGTATGAATTGTCAGGTGGAAAAATAAACATGAAGGCTTCTTCTGAAGAATTATTGAATTCTACGGAATTGATGCGTACCAACAAGAAGCTTTCTAATAAAAGCCAAATGCCGATCAAGCCAAAAATTATGGCGAAAAAGCCTAATAATCTAAATAAAAACAATAACAGAAAACCTTAAAAAAGTTATGGGTTATGAGTTATAAATTATGAGTCTTCCTGATTCTGCAAAACAACTCATAACTCATAATTCATAACTCATAATTAAAGAAAATGGAAACTTTCAAGATTGAAGGTGGCGTTCCGTTAAAAGGAGAAATTACGCCACAAGGAGCGAAAAATGAAGCATTACAGATTTTGTGTGCTGTTTTGCTGACTCCAGAAAAAGTAACGATTAATAATATTCCTGATATTATTGATGTGAACAAGTTGATTACTTTATTAAAAAATCTTGGCGTAAAAATCGAGAAGATTGGCAAAGGTTCTTATACTTTTCAGTCTGATGAAGTGAACATGGCGTATCTTGAATCAGAAGCTTTCAAAAAAGAAGGAAGTTCGCTTCGCGGTTCCATCATGATTGTTGGTCCGCTTTTGGCTCGTTTCGGAAAAGGATATATTCCTAAACCAGGCGGTGACAAAATCGGAAGAAGAAGATTAGACACGCACTTTGAAGGTTTCATCAGTCTTGGCGCATCTTTTCGTTACAATAAAGAAGACCATTTTTATGGCGTAGAAGCTGATAAATTGCAAGGAACAACGATGTTGCTTGACGAAGCTTCTGTGACCGGAACCGCAAATATTGTAATGGCGGCGGTTTTAGCTGAAGGAAAAACTTCAATTTACAACGCGGCTTGCGAACCTTACTTGCAGCAGCTTTGCAAAATGTTGAATTCTATGGGTGCAAAAATCACCGGAGTAGGTTCAAATTTATTAGAAATTGAAGGAGTTAATTCACTTGGAGGTTGCACGCACACGATTCTTCCTGACATGATTGAAATCGGTTCTTGGATTGGTTTGGCAGCGATGACTCGCAGTGAAATTACGATCAAAAATGTCAGCTGGGAAAATCTTGGCGTGATCCCGGGGACTTTCAGAAAACTAGGAATTACGTTAGAAAAAAGAGGCGACGATATTTTTATCCCAGCTCACACAGAAGGTTATGAAATCCAAAATTATATTGACGGTTCGATCTTGACTATTTCAGATGCGCCTTGGCCAGGATTTACTCCTGATTTATTGAGCATCGTTTTGGTTGTGGCAACACAGGCGAGAGGAAGTGTTTTGATTCACCAAAAAATGTTTGAAAGCCGTTTGTTCTTCGTAGACAAATTGATCGACATGGGCGCAAAAATCATCCTTTGCGATCCGCATAGAGCTGTGGTTATTGGGCACGATTTCAAATCGCAATTGAAAGCTACGACAATGTCTTCTCCAGATATTCGTGCAGGAATCTCTTTGCTGATTGCGGCGCTTTCTGCAAAAGGAGTGAGCAAAATCCAAAATATCGAGCAAATCCACAGAGGTTATGAGAATATTGAAGAAAGATTGAAAGCCCTTGGAGCTGTGATTGAAACTGAATAAGGTTTAGACTTGTATAAAAAAAGGCGTTTCGATTGAAACGCCTTTTTTATTGCCACGAATTACACGAATTTTCACGAACTCAAATTTGGTCTCTAATTGTGCCTGTAATCTAAAATTCGTGATAATTTTTGCAATTCGTGGTAATAATTTTAGTCAATTAGGTTTAAAAATTTCAAGCCAAATATGATTCCGTCGCCAGCATATCCGCTTCCATTATAAGAACGAACATAATCCAAGCGAAGCAATCTGAATTTTCCGAAACCTAAGTTATCCAAACCAACAGAATATTCGGTGTAAGGCTTAGTGTCAGGAACTCCGAGTGTATGGACTCCTAAAATTAAATTTGTTTTTAATAAATTCAATAGTGGAATTTTATTCATAATAAAACCTTTGTCGTTGTATTCTGCGTGCAATTCTAAGTAAGAATCATTCGTGCTTCTTGTGTAATAAGGAAGCAGGTTGAAAACGTTCAAATAACGCTCAGCCATTCCCACGTGCGTTTGGTTTCCGTTGAAATGCTTGTAATCTGCAAAAGAGATTCCGTCAGCGCCAAAGAACTTTCCGGCTTTAAAATTGGCGGCCAATTCGCCTTTATTGCCCAATTTTACATCATATATTATTCTTGCATAAATTGCGTCATATTCAAAGTTTTTCTCACTTCCGGCGAATGCCTTTTCATAGGTTGCAAAAAGAGTCGGGTATTTATCATTGCCCAAATTCATTTTTCCGTCAGGTCTAGTAATGTATTCCTGTGCAAAATTAATTCGTGCGGTAACTGAAGCTTTTGCCAATCGGTGCGTTTCAAAAATCGGAATATCTAATTCAGGAACTAAAGGATTATTTGAAGTGAATTCCTTATTATTTTTAAACATGACATAATCGGTGTTGTTTGAAAGCGACTTTCTTCTCGAATATTCTGCATTTCCAAACAATGTTAGCCCGTTTGAAACTTCCTGCTGGTAGCTGATTCTTGCAAAGGTCTTGTCGTATAATTTTGCATAGTTGTCTTTAAAAAACAGCGTGCTTGCCAAATTTAAAATATCTGGAATTGCAGGAGTTTGATTGAACTGAACGATTTCGCTTCCGGCAGATGCTGTAAAAATAGCATTGGTTTGGTTGTTAAAACGAGTAGTGAAATAACCTGAAGCCCTTAATCGGTCTTCGGCAAATCCATAGTTTAATTTTGTTCCAAACGAAGTGTAAGTTCTATCATCCGGATTTCTTTTGGTGTATGAAAAACCAGTATTCAAATTCCAGCCTTGGACCGTATTGTAGCCCGGAAACTGAAGGATCCCATCATATCGCAAAGCCCAATTTTTAAAAGAATTGCTATAGCTGTAACCGCTTACTACGTCAAAAATCTTGAACTTGTTATTTTTTCTATCGATAGAATCCAAGTAGGTTTGCGATTTTTTCATCGTTTGGATGCTGTCTTTTTTGATATAATCTTTTGATTCTTCTTCTGTCAGCGGCACTGGTCGGAATGCATTCCAAAAAGAATCGTCTTTTTTGTTCGCTTCCTTGTCGATTGCCACAATTTCTCTGGTAAAAGTCTTCTTTTCAAAAGCTTCCTTAAACTCATAATTGCTGAATGCATGCGTGAATTTTCCGGTAAAGCCAATTCCGAAAAGACCTGCTTTAAAATCTAAAGTCTGCAAGCTTTTCGACCAGATCTTAGAATTTGAATTGTAACTAAAATTTTGCGTCAAGTTCATTGTTTCTAAAACAGGAACTTGCATTCTATAGCCCTTGATGTCTAAATCAACTGCATAAATTGCCCAAGAATCTTCTACGATATAAATATAACCTTCAAAAACCGGCTCGGCATCTCGTCTTGGAATTACTTTTATCTTGTTGATTGTGTTGTTGTTATCGTCTAAAAAAGTGCCTTCAATTTTATATTTGTAGTAATTAAAAGCGTTGTCAGCAATTGGCGAAATCATGTTGATGTCAAAATCAATATAATTTTCATAGAAATCATAATTGGTGTTCATTGCCGTGTTATAGCTGAAGCCACTGTCGTTGCCACTCACTTTTGAAGCAATAATATTTTCCTTCAATTTGTCAGGTTTTTGAAAGGTAATTTTTGAAACCGTTTCAGAAAGATAAATAATTCCGGTTCCGGTAGAATCTAAAATTCCTTCTTCGTCTACCTTCTGTCCCAAGATTTTCTTTGGAGCATCTTTTACTCTAAAAATTCCTCGTGAATAAAAATCTGCAGTAAACTTGTCTGTCATTGCAGCATTGATCTTCTTTGAAGCAATCGCACTTTTAATAATTGCGTTTGCTGGATTTTCTTGATTGCTGATTACAACTTCGATCATTGAAATGTTTTCGTCGGCAAGTGTGATGTCTAAAGTGTAAGGAAATTTGTCTGCATTGACACTTAGTTTTTGAGTTTTGTAGCCTAAATATTGAAAGACGACAGTATATTTTCCTGTCTTTTTAATGTTTAGCTCATAATTTCCAGCTTCGTTGGAAGAAGTTCCTGTGTAAGTGTTTTCAATGTAAACATTAACGGCTGTAAGCGCATTTCCTGCTTGATCAGTAACTTTTCCCTTAATTTGGGCAAAGCTGATGCAAGTAAATAATAAGAATAGGAGGGTAAAGTTTTTTCTCATAGGGGAATGTTGAAAGTTTATAGTATTGAGTATGATTTTGTAAAAAGACGAAATTATTTACAAAATGGTTGCATGTAATAGGAATTATTTAACAAATGACTGCAATGCTAATTTATAGCTTTCTATTCCAAAACCAATGATTATGCCTTTTGCATTGGGGGAAATGTATGATTGGTGTCTGAAAGATTCTCTTGAAAAAGTATTTGATATATGTACTTCAATCACTGGTGTTTTTATAGCTTTAACGGCATCTCCAATTCCAACCGACGTGTGTGTGTAAGCGGCGGCATTTAAAATAATTCCGTCAAATGAAAAGCCGGTTTCTTGTAGTTTTCCAATGATTTCACCTTCAATATTACTTTGAAAATAATGCAATTCTGTTTCAGGAAATTCAGATTTCAGGATACTGAAATAATCTTCAAAAGTTTGGTTTCCGTAGATTTCAGGTTCGCGTTTCCCCAATAAGTTGAGGTTTGGTCCATTGATGATGATGATTTTCATGAGAAGTAGTTTTTGTAAAAATAATGGATTTTGTATCTAAAACAGAATTCAAGGCAAAAAAAAACCGCTTCGATATCGAAACGGTTTATGATGATTTTATTTTTTAATTAAAACATATATCCAAGAGAAACTTGAAAAACTGAATTTTTCGCGTCAGCACTTCTAGAAATTTCAGTTAAACCAACTGTATATCTTGCTTGAGCAAAAAGACCGCCAGCGATATTTAATCCCAAGCCTCCAGCAACGGCAAAGTCAAAAGATTTTGGATCATATCCTTCTGTGATTTCTTCACCTTCTTGAAAAGCTTCACTTGAATCATTTACCAAGAATGAAAATTGTGGTCCGGCTTCAATGCTTAATCTATCTGTAATTAAATAGAATTTTGCCATAACAGGAACAGAGATATAATCTAAATCAAAATCATCAACACCGTCAACATCAGAAGCGGCACCTTGTGAGCTAAATAATGCTTCAGGTTGAATTGAGAAGTTAGGCAGGATTTTAATTTCTGCAACGGCACCAACGTGGAAACCAGTTTTGTTTTTATAATCAATTCCTTCTGGTCCTCCGTCAAGATTAGCAAAGTTAACCCCTCCTTTTACACCAAATTTTAGAATTTGTGCATTTGAGCTTGAGATTCCTGCAATCAATAAGACTGCGCATAAAATTAGTTTTTTCATAATAAAATTTTTAAGGTGGTTTAAAGGTTTTATTCGTATCTCAAATTTAACCAAATTTGTAAGAGTATTATAATGCTTTATGATATTATTAATATTTTAATAATAGTTTGCAATCTTTATTGGTGTAAGTTGTTTCGTGTTATAATTTTTATAAATTTACCAAATCAATCAATAAATTTTATATGAAAAGAATTATTTTAACAGTTTCGGCATTTTTTACATTATGCCTTGCAAATGCTCAAGAGATCAAATATGGTGTAAAAGCTGGTTTGAATTTATCCACTTTAACAGGTGACGTTGCTTATTATGATGTGAAATCAAAAGCAGGTTTCCATGTTGGTGGATTTGTAGAATTTAAAATTACTGATAAGTTTTCTGTGCAGCCAGAATTGTTATATTCTGCACAGGGGGCGAAACTTAGATATTCATCTGTTGATGAATTTTCATCAACCATTGATAAACAAAATATTAAACTTGGATATTTAAATATTCCAGTTATGGCTAAATATTATGTGATAAAAGGATTAAGTATCGAAGCTGGGCCACAAGTTGGGTTTTTGTTAAGTGCTAAAAATGAATTTAACTATAGTTCCTACATTACTGAACAGTACAGTAGCACAGGAGAAGAAGACATTAAAGACGATTTAAAATCAATTGATTTCGGATTTAATTTTGGTGCTGGTTATGAATTTACAGAAAATATCTTTGTTCAAGCAAGATATAATCTAGGTTTAACTTCTGTTTTTGAAGATGCAGATGGTGATTTTGACCCTAAAAATGGTGTTTTGCAACTTTCCTTTGGGTATAAATTCTAAAGAAATAAATTTATAAATAGAACAAAGGCCTCCTGATTTGGAGGTTTTTTTGTTTTTAAGCAGGATTTGGATTTATTTGTCACTACTAAAACGTTGTTATTTTTTACATAAATCGCTGTTCAAACCATCAAATGTCACTTAAAGGTTAAGAAATATTGATTAAATTAATAGGATTTTTCTATAATGTTTAATTCTTTGTATGTAAATACTTTCATATTATTTATTTTTTACATTTGCATCGTAATTTAAATAAATCACAATCATGAAAAAAGTTATTTTATCAGTTGCAGCAGTATTCGCTTTCGGATTTGCTAATGCACAAGAAACAGTTTCTGAAGGTTTTGCTAAAGGAGATCTTTTTATTTCTGGAGCGGTAGGTTTTGGATCTGAAAAACAAGGAGATTATAAACTTAACTCTTTTGAAATTGCGCCAAGTATCGGATATTTTGTTACTTCGAACATTGCAATTGGAGGAAGATTAGGTTATGAATCTCAAAAAGAAGAAGACGGTTTTGAAACAAAAACAAATACTTTTTCTATTGGAGCTTTCGGTAGATACTATTTTACTCCAGCTTCTAAATTTTCTTTCTTCGGAGAACTAGCAGCTAATTACAGTAGCTCTAAAATCGAACAAGAAGGTGTAGGTCCATTACCAGATACAGAATATAAAGAAAATGGATTTGGTATTGAAGTTGCTCCAGGTGTTAGTTATTTTTTAAATAGCAATCTTGCTATTGAGGCTAAATTTGGTATACTTGGTTACAACACTGTTGATCCTGATGCTGAAGGTGCTGATTCAAGAAACAGTTTTAACTTTGGACTTGATTTAAGAGACATCAATCTTGGTCTTGTTTACAAATTCTAATTTTTAGAGTTTTTGCATAAAAAAAACCTCCCATTGGGAGGTTTTTTATTTTATATAAGTTTCAGATTAAAATTTATATCCGATACCTATTTGAAATACTGAGTTTGTTATTTTGTTGTCAGCATCGTCTCTATCTTCTAAGATTTCAGTAACACCTTGAGTATATCTTGCTGTAGCAAACAATCCCATGTCAGTTTGGAAAGTTACACCACCAGCAAATCCAAATTCAAAATCTTTTGCAGCATCTGTATTAGTATCTCCATCATCGTCATTTGGAGCTGAATCTATTTCTTCGTTTACTAAGAAACCAAACTGTGGTCCAGCTTCAATACTGAATCCTTTAAATAAATAAACTTTTGCCAACACAGGTACAGTGATATAGTCTAGTTGGTACTCTACTTTTCCGCCTTCACTAACAAAAGGAATATCTGGCACGTTATATTCAAATCCTTGACCAGAATATAATGCCTCTACTTGAATTGAAAAGATGTCAGCTAATGGAAATTCAGCAAGAGCACCAACGTGAAAGCTAGTTCTTGAATCTGGACTGTCAAATCCATCTCCATTTACTGTGGCGAAATTCACACCACCTTTTACACCAAAACTGATTTCTCTTGACAAAGTATTGTCTCCTTCTTGTGCGTTAACAGCTATCGCTGCAAGCATCATTGTTCCTGCGGTAATCTTTTTTAATAGTTTCATATTTTTTATTTTTAAGGGTTTGTATTCCAAAATTAATTTGAATGCATGGTTCAAACTCTAAAATTTTCTTAATTCACAAAGAATTAACAGTGAAATGAATAATTATGTAAAAAATATTGTTATCGTGTAATATAAACTTATTAAAGTGTAAGGATTAGATGTTTGCTTTGACCGAAATTCTAAATGATTTTTAATAAAAAATATAAAAAGTTAAAATTTATAACCTAAACCAATTTGAAAAGTGGTGTTTTTTGAATCAATTTCATCAATTACGTTATTGAAACCATGAGTGTAGCGCATATTTATGAATAAACCGCCATCAAATTCGAATGAAGTTCCTAGGGCAATACTTAAATCAAAGCTTTTGATTTTGTCTGGAATTGGCGTTTCTTCTCTTGAAAAAGGAGTATTTATTTTGTCGCTAATTAGAAAACCAAATTGTGGACCGCCTTCAATACTAAAGCCTTTTACTAAATAATATTTGGCTAAAATTGGTATGTTTATGTAGTTAATATGGTATTCTGCAGTTAATTCTTCGCCAGATATTTTATAAATCCTCTCAAATCCTTGTTCTGAATAAAGTACTTCTCCTTGAATTGAAAGCAGTTCGTTGATAATTGGGATTTCGCCCATAATTCCCGCATATAAGCCAAGTCTCGAATCAGGTGGTGTACTTGCAGTTCCTTTTGTGGCTGTTGCATAATTTAAACCTGCCTTGACTCCATAACTAAGCTTATTAAATGGATCTTCTATCTTTTCCGGATCTATTTCCTGCGCAGACATTGAAGCGACAAAAAACAAAAGGAGATTTGTGGCAATAATTTTAATAGGTTTCATAATAAAATCTAATTTTGTTAGGTTGCTACAAGTTATTCTAATTTATTGAAGCGCCACCTTATTATTAACATAATTTTGAGAATGTCAAACTGGTCAAGCTATATTAAGAGTTTTCAATCTTATTTGAGAATCGAAAGAGGATTGTCAAAAAATACGATTGATAATTATACTTTGGATATTGAAAAAATTGTAGCTTATCTCGATGAGAAAAGTATTCATGTTGATCCTGTTAAGATTTCTGAGGAGGTTGTGCAACAATTTATTTACGAAATTTCAAAAGCTGTAAATCCGAGATCCCAAGCTAGAATCATTTCAGGTCTGCGAAGTTTTTTTAGCTACTTGATTTTTGAAGATTATCGTAATGACAATCCAATGGAATTAATTGAGATTCCAAAAGTGGGCAGAAAGTTGCCGGATACACTTTCGATGTCAGAGATTGATTCACTTATTGAAGCGGTAGATTTAAGTTCAAATGAAGGAGAAAGGAATAGAGCAATTTTAGAAACACTTTATGGATGCGGACTTCGGGTTTCAGAATTGATTAGCTTGAAAATTTCAGATTTGTTTTTTGAAGAAGGATTTATAAAAGTTAGTGGTAAAGGCGATAAGCAACGGTTTGTTCCGATTGGAAATTTAACGCAAAAATATATTGAAATTTATAAAAATTCAATGCGCATACATCTGCCTATTCAAAAAGGGCATGAAGATACTTTGTTTTTGAATAGGCGAGGAAGGCAGTTGACTAGGGCTATGATTTTTGTAATCATCAAAGATCTAGCAGTTAAAATCGGGTTGCATAAAATAATCAGTCCGCATACTTTTAGGCATTCATTTGCTACTCATCTTTTAGAAAATGGAGCTGACCTTAGATCTATTCAATTGATGCTCGGGCATGAGTCAATTACTACCACAGAAATCTATGTCCATCTCGATCGAAGACACTTGACTGAGGTAATTAATGCATTTCATCCGAGAAAATGACCGTTCATCGATTTTATGATTTTTTTATTAAAAATTTACTCTTCATTTAAATTCACCTACATACTTTTGCCCCGAAACATTTACTAGCCAACAATTTTTATTTGGAAAATTCTTTAGAATAATCTAAATAAAATATGAGATTGAATATGATTTTGGGGAGAGTTTATAGCAATTAAATGTACAAAAATGAACAAATTTAATGAGGTTTTTGTGGTTGATGATGATAAGGTATATCATTTCATTCTCAAAAAATTATTGAAAAAAAACAACATCAGCGTTACCTCGCATTTTTTTGAAAACGGACAAGAAGCTATGGCTGTCTTGAAAAGTAATTCAGAAACAGGAGGATCAATACCAGATTTGATTCTTTTAGATATCAATATGCCTATTATGGACGGATGGCAATTTTTAGAAGAGTTTCAAAAAATAAAAGATACTCTTAAAAAAGAAACTACAATTTACATGATCAGCTCTTCTAATAGTTTTGTTGATTTGGAAAAGGTAAAAGAATTTCCTGAAGAGGTAATGGATTATTTTATGAAGCCAGTAAGTTATGAAGATATTTGTAAAATATTTGTATAAAAAAAGCTCCTCAATTTGAGGAGCTTTTTTTATTATTGTACCATGATTATTTTGCAATATTTACGGCCCTTGTTTCTCTAATTACGGTAATTTTTACTTGACCAGGATAAGTCATTTCTGTCTGGATTTTTTGAGAAATGTCAAATGATAAGCTTGATGCGTTGTCATCTGAAACTTTTTCACTTTCTACAATTACACGAAGTTCTCTACCGGCTTGAATTGCATAAGCACTTTTTACTCCAGCAAATCCATAAGCGATTTCTTCAAGATCTTTTAATCTTTGGATATAAGAATCTAAAACTTGTCTTCTTGCTCCAGGTCTTGCCCCAGAAATGGCGTCACAAACTTGAACGATTGGAGAAAGCAATGATTTCATTTCAATTTCATCATGGTGGGCTCCAATTGCATTACAAACTTCTTCTTTTTCGCCATATTTTTCAGCCCATTGCATCCCTAATAAAGCGTGTGGCAAATCGCTTTCTGTATCTGGAACTTTACCGATATCGTGTAATAATCCAGCTCTTTTAGCTAGTTTTACATTCAATCCTAATTCAGCAGCCATGATGCCGCAAAGTTTAGAAACTTCACGTGAGTGCTGTAATAAGTTTTGTCCGTATGAAGAACGGTATTTCATTCTTCCTACAACTTTGATGAGTTCAGGGTGCAATCCGTGGATTCCTAAATCGATGACAGTTCTTTTTCCAACTTCAATAATTTCGTCGTCGATTTGTTTTGCAGTTTTTGCTACAACTTCTTCGATTCTCGCTGGGTGAATTCTTCCGTCAGTTACTAATTTATGCAAAGCCAAACGAGCAATTTCTCTACGAACCGGATCAAAACAAGACAGGATAATCGCTTCTGGAGTATCGTCGACAATGATTTCAACGCCAGTCGCCGCTTCTAAAGCACGGATATTTCTGCCTTCACGACCAATGATTCTGCCTTTTACATCATCGGATTCAATATTGAAAACGGAAACGCAATTTTCAACTGCTTCTTCCGTTCCAACTCTTTGGATTGTATTAATAATGATTTTTTTAGCTTCCTGTTGTGCTGTAAGTTTTGCTTCTTCCAAAGTGTCTTGAATGTAAGACATTGCAGAACTTTTTGCTTCGCCTTTCAAACTTTCGACAAGCTGTGATTTTGCTTCATCAGCAGACAATCCAGAAATTACTTCAAGTTGCTCTACTTGGCTTTTGTGTAATCTTTCGATTTCGGCATTTTTCTTTTCAAGCGCTTCAATTCGTGTAGAATAATCTCCGATTTTTACTTCTAAATCTTCAGTAGCTTTTTTTGTTTTTGCCAATTCATTCGAAACTTGAGATTCTTTGTCTCTTGTTCTTTTCTCTGCTTCGGCTGTCTTTTTTTCTCTTTCGTAAATTGCTTTTTCCTTGCCTAAAATTACTTGTTCGTGTTCGGCTTTTAGTTCAATGAATTTATCTTTAGCTTGAAGAATTTTAGTTTGTTTTGTAGTTTCTGCTTCTGCCTTTGCGTCTTTTAAAATAGATGTAGCTTCCTTTTTTGCATTTTTAATCAAGTTGGAAACATTGCTCTTTTCTAAAATTTTTGCGATGATAAAACCACCTGCAAGACCTGCTATTGCTGAAATAATTATTATTAATGTACTGTCCATGTTTGTTAATGTTTGTGTATAAAAAAGCCTACATTAGTGGGTTGAATAAACTCGATATGACAAGTTTTGAGCTAACTCGCTGTTCAAGCTTTCTGCTCAAGGCAGACATGCTATAGTAGCGACGATTCACTCATTTTAATTTGTTAGTGTTGAGTTTACCAAATAAAACTAATGTAGGCAGTATTTTAGTCTATGTTAAGAACGTATTTATTTATCTAGATATTGAGCTAAGAGGTCATTAATTTTTCGCAATCTTTCGTTTGTTTCTACATTATCTGTTGAGGAATCAATCTTTTTTTGTTCCAGTTGCGATGCAAATTGCAACGCACACATAGCTAAAACATCCTGTTTATCTCGCACAGCATAGTTTTCTTCAAACTGCTTAATCATAATATCAATCTTCTTTGAAGCGCTTCGCAAACCTTCTTCCTGTGACATGTCAACTGTCAGAGGGTAGACTCTATCTGCGATTGATATTTTAATTTTAAGCTTTTCGTCCATATATGCTAGTCTGAAAGCTGTGCAATACAGTAATCAATTTCCCGGATTAATGAATTTATCTTAAGCTTCGTATCTCTTTTATTATCTTCACTGCCTAATAAAGAATTTGCCATTTTAAGTGAGTCATTTTGTGTTTTCAGCACCTCAATTTCTTTCGATTGCTGTTGCATGACCGTTGCTGTCTTGTTCAGTTCTTGTTGCAGTTCTTGCTTGTTCTTTTCCAAACTATCAATTTTTGTTAATAGCTTGGCAAGTCTGCTTTCAAGAGTATCAATGATTTGCGCAACTTCACTCATTAAAGTCAATATTCATTACATAATTTACAAAGTTAATATTCCTGCTGAATTTCGCAATATTTTCGTTCACTTTTATTTTTTAATTAAACGATTTGGTGTAATAAATTGAAAAATAACAAGTTATAAGTTTTAAAAAAAATATAAATTCAATAGATGTTTTTTTTATATTAGCAAAAAACCTAAACGATGATATTACGCCTATTTTTTCTGCTATTTTCTATTGCTACAATTGCTCAAACTGACTATCCAAAAGACTATTTCAGATCTCCTTTAGATATTCCTTTATACCTTTCCGGAACTTTCGGTGAATTGAGAGGTAATCATTTTCATACTGGTCTAGACTTCAAAACGCAACAAAAAGAGGGACTCAATGTCTATGCGGCGGCGGATGGTTATGTTTCTCGAATAAAAATCTCAACTTGGGGTTATGGAAAAGCAATTTATATTACGCATCCAAACGGATTTACAACTGTTTACGGACATCTTCAGAAAACTTCTTCCGCAATTGAGGCTTATATAAAAAAGGCACAATATGCACAAAAATCATATGAAGTGGAAATGATGCCTGCTGAAAGTGAACTGGTCGTTAAAAAAGGCGATATTATTGCGCTTTCTGGAAATACTGGCGGTTCTGGCGGACCGCATCTTCATTTTGAATTTCGTGATTCTAAGACAGAAAAAATTATAAACCCAATGTTTTTTGGATTCGATGTTCAGATAAAAGATACTCGTTCACCTATAATCAACAATGTAATTGTTTACCCTATCGGAGATAGTTCTACAGTCAATAAAAGCCAACTGCCTTTAGAAGTGAGTCTTTCCCAGCAAAAAGACGGAAGCTATATTACAGGTAAAATTACAGCAAAAGGAAAAATAGCTTTCGGCGTAAATACTTATGATCTTTTTGATAATAGCTATAACAAAAATGGCGTTTTTAAAGTGGAGGCTTTTTGTAATGGTAAACCTTATTTTGGCTATACTTTTAATACTTTCGGATTTGATGAGGGTCGCTACGTCAATGCGCTTATCGACTATCGAAGATTTAAAAGAACGGGACAAAGAGTACAGCGTCTTTTTATGACAGAGCCTTATCTTTTCAGTATAATTACTTCAAATAATACGTATGGAATGGTGGAAGTGCCGGCAAATCTTACAGAGAATTTCCGCATTGAAGTTTCTGATTTTCATAATAACAAAAGTATTATAAATATCCCAATTCAATATTCTACAGAATCAGGAACTCCTGTCGAGGAGAAAAAAACTGATTTCTTCTTGAAGGCCAGAAAAGATCACAGTTATGCTAAAAATGATGTTTCGGTTTTTATTCCTGCAGGTACTTTTTATGATGATTTTTATATTGATTTTGATGTAAAAGATAGTGTTTTATATCTCCACGATGAAACGGTTCCGACTCATAATAACATGACAATTACTTTTGACAATGTAAATTTATCAGAAGTTGATGCGGCAAAAACATTCATTGCTTCAGTGAACGGTACACGGCTTCGATATAATAAAACCTATAAGAAAGGAAAAACATATACAATTTATACCAAAGATTTGGGTGAATTTAAATTAGCAAAAGACACAATTGCACCAAAAATTACAAATCCTAATTTCGTTCAAGGAAAGTGGCTTAGCAAACAGCGCTATCTTGAAGTTGAAATTGCAGATAATTTATCCGGAATAAATACATATGATGCTTATTTGAATGGCAAATGGATTTTGATGGAATATGATTACAAAACAAAAAAAATAACTTACGATTTTGAAGATAACATCGCCGATGAAGGGCGAAACGATTTAAAAATAGTTGTTTCAGATAATATTGGAAATTCCACTACCTTTGAGTCGCATTTTTTTAGAAGTCAGAAACAATAAATAAACAGCATTTGAAAACAAAATATACTTTCGTCATACTATTTTTTCTCTTTTTAGGATTTTCAGCATTTGCCCAAACAGCAAGAATCAAAGGTGTGATTTTAGACGAAAATAACAAGCCGCTTGAAGATGTTGAAGTCAGTCAAGGCAACGTCTCTACGACTTCTGACAGAACAGGATTTTATATGCTGACAATTCCTGCTAATCAAAAAGTTACTGTTGTTTTTGCTCATTTGGCGAGCAAAGGTGCGACTTTAGATATTGAGCTAAAACCATCTGAAGATTATGAATTCTTTCCGGTTTTAAGCCAAAAAGTACAAATGATAGGAACGGTTGTGATTATTGATAACCGCAAAAGAGTAGAGGGAATCGTGAATTTAGAGCCAGCGACAATTCAAAGAATTCCCGGTGCAAACGCTGGCCTTGAAAATGTATTAAAAACGCTTCCAGGTGTAAATTCAAATAGCGATTTAAGTACGCAATATTCTGTTCGCGGTGGAAATTATGATGAAAATTTAGTATATGTAAATGAAATTGAAATCTACCGTCCGTTTTTAATCCGTTCAGGCCAACAGGAAGGATTGAGTTTCACAAACACTGATATGGTTCAAAATGTAGATTTTTCTGCCGGAGGATTTCAGTCAAAATATGGCGATAAATTATCTTCTGTTTTGGATATTACTTATAGGCGACCAAAAGCTTTTGCCGCTGCTTTAGACGCGAGTCTTCTAGGTGGAAGTCTTACTGTTGAAACAGCTTCTAAAAACCAAAAATGGGCAGGAATTGTTGGTGCTCGTTACCGTGATAATAGTCTTTTGGTAAATAGCCAGGAAACGGAAACCAACTTTAAGCCGACTTTTGCAGATATTCAAACCTACATAACTTTTAATCCAACAAATAAGTGGGAATTAAGTTTTCTTGGAAATATATCTCAAAACAAATATAATTACGAACCTTTAAGCCGGCAAACAAATTTTGGAACAATTGATGAGCCAAAAGCTTTATTGGTTCGTTATCAAGGACAAGAAAAAGATAGATATGATACTTATTTTGGAGCTTTAAAATCTACTTATAAAGTAAATGACAAGTTTACTTTAAAGTTGATCGCTTCAGCTTATCACACCACAGAAGAGGAACATTTTGATATTTTGGCTAATTATAGTTTTGGTGAAATTGATACAAATATTGGCTCAGGAAATCTAGGTGAAATTGTCTATTCTGAAGAAATCGGAACACAGTTGAGTCACGCAAGAAATGATATCGATGCTTTGATTTTTAATGCAGAAGTGAAAGGTTTTCATGATATAAAAGATAACAAGATTGAGTGGGGTTTTAAATATACAAGAGAGGATATTCGCGACAGAATCGTAGAATGGGAAGTGATTGACTCGGCAGGATTTTCATTAAATCCACCAATAATTCCGCCTCGTGATCAGCCTTACAATCCTTATTTGGGACCATTAGCGCCTTTTCAAAATGTGAGAGCGATGAATTATACTAAAATAGATAGACTTTCAGGTTATGTACAATGGAGCAAAAAAAGCACTATCGGAAGCAATGAAGTTTGGTACAATTTAGGTTTAAGAGCTCACAATTGGCAAGTTTCTGGAGATGATTTAGACGGAAAAAGCCAAACTACTTTTAGCCCAAGAGGACAGTTTGCTATAAAACCTGATTGGGAAAAAGACATGGTTTTTAGACTCTCAGGAGGTTTGTACCATCAACCGCCATTTTATAGAGAATTACGTGATTTTTCAGGAACTGTGAGGCCAAATGTAAAAGCGCAACAGTCTATTCATGTGGTTTTAAGTAATGATTATAGTTTTAAAATGTCAGACAGAGAATTTAAGCTCGTGACAGAAGCCTATTATAAATCAATGACAGATGTCAATACTTATACTTTGGATAATGTAAGAATTCGTTATAGTGCAAACAACGACGCAAAAGCTTATGCGGCTGGTTTTGATGCGCGTTTAAATGGAGAGTTTGTTCCGGGTACAGAATCTTGGTTCAGTTTTGGATATATGAAAACCGAGGAAAATAGCAATAATCGAGGTTATATTCCAAGACCAACTGACCAAAGATTGAAATTTGGAATTCTTTTTCAAGACTATATTGAAAAGATTCCAAACTTAAAATTATACTTAAATTTGGTTTACAATACAGGACTTCCCGGCGGTTCGCCTTCTTATGCAGATCCATATGTTTACCAAAGCAGGCTTCGTGATTATCGTCGTGCAGATGTTGGTTTTTCTTATGTTTTTACAGAAAAAAATGCTGAAAGACCAGATGGGCATTGGTTGAAAAGATTCAAAGATTTGTCTTTAGGATTTGAAATTTTTAATCTTTTTAATAATCAAAATGCAATAACAAATACTTGGGTTAGAGATGTTTATACGAAAGTTCAATATGGAATTCCCAACTATATGACAACACGTACTTTCAATGTCAGACTGACTGCAAGATTATAAATTGATTTTTTTGCAATTTTATCTTTATATTTGAATTACTATTTAAGAGTAAAAAATGAAAAATTTCTCCAAATATTCCATATTAATTGCATTAGCTTTCTTCGCTTCTTGCAAAGAAAAAACAGTAAAGCCAAAAGTGATTTATGAAGATGCTAAAGTTGTAAAAACACCAGCTAAAGCAGATTCTTCTCAAATTAAAATTGCAGATCTTCCAATTCATATGGAAGGCACAAAATATTTGATTCACGCCATTGGTGACGTTCGGCTTTATGAAGGCAATTCAAGCACTTATGGAACAAGCAAAACCAATTCTGTGAGTTATGCCATTTCAAATTATAATCGTTTTGAATTAACAGGATATTTTGAAAATTTAAAATTTCAGCATATCGATTCGACTTCTTTGCGACCTTTAACCGATAAAAAAATACAAATTCAAACCGCGACTTTTTTAAACACGATTGCTGACAAATCAAAGAAACAGATTTTAGTTTATACGCTTGTAGACATGGATACCAATAAAGATGGTAAATTAGATGCAAACGACATTAAATCGTTATATATAAGTGAATTTAGCGGTGAAAAATTTAAAAAAGTTTCTGAGGATTTCCAAGAACTGATTGATTGGAATATTGTTGAAGCACAAAATAGACTATACTATAGAACTATTGAAGATATCAACAAAAATGGTGCATTTGACAAAAACGATCTAGTTCATTACTATTATGTTGAACTTCTTTCTTCAGATTGGAAAATACAAAAATATAATCCAATTGAAAATGAAAGTAAGCCAAAAGCTGAAACAAAAAATCCTTAAGCAATTAAGGATTTTTTTTGGAATTAAATTAAAATATCGCTTTCGAGATCGGATTTTTCAATTGTAAAATCAAAGCCTAATTGTTCTACTAATTGAATGACTAAGTTTTTATACCAGTTTTCAGACTTTGGATGAATGTAGATTTTTTCAATCAATTTATTGATATCGACATCAATTTTTACGCCTTCATTGATATTTAAATTATAAGAAGCAAGATTGGAAATAATTCGAACTTCTCTTTCATATTGGAAGCTTTTTCGCTTGAAAAGAAAAGGAAAAAAATCATCATCAAAAGGAATATATTCTTTTTTGTAATCAATATAATTAACTTCGCCGATATGCTGTTCATAGTGCTTTTCAAGATGCAATGAATCTTGAATTCTGCCAATTGTAGATTGAATAGCAAGACCTTCGCTATTTTGCGTAAAAATCTGCCACATTGCGAAAGATTCATATTCATTAATATGCCAACTGCTGATAACAACATTTTTTCGTTGTGATTTGTAAGTGTCTAAAAATTCAGGATTGTTTTCTGAAATTTTTCGAATTTCTTCAAAAGTAGGTTCGCTAAAAGTGCCTTCATATTGATCTTCAAATTTGTCAGATCTTGACATGAAAAGCTTTTTGGACATCAATAAATCAAGAAATTTTGACAAGTCCAAATATTTCCAAACGACAGTGTCGCGATTTGCTGGAATACTAATATTTGGATTGTTTTGGTACATTTATTCGAAAGATTGCATCGTTACTAATTTTCTATAAGCGCCTTCTTTTGCTAATAATTCTTCATGGGTTCCTTGTTCAACAATTTGGCCTTTTTGCATAACTACGATTTTGTCAGCTTTTTGAATCGTCGAAAGTCGGTGTGCAATCACAATTGATGTTCTGTTTTGCATCATATTTTCAAGTGCGACTTGAACTAATCTTTCGCTTTCAGTATCTAATGCAGAAGTGGCTTCATCAAGAATCATAATCGGAGGATTTTTCAATACAGCTCTGGCAATACTTAATCTTTGTTTTTGTCCGCCAGAAAGTTTATTTCCGCTGTCACCTATATTTGTGTCGATTCCTTTTGGCAAATCTTTTACGAATTCATATGCATTTGCGATTTTTAAAGCGTCAATAATTTCTTCGTCAGTTGCGTCTTGTTTTCCTAAAAGGATATTATTCTTAATCGTGTCATTAAACAAAATGCTGTCTTGAGTAACCAAGCCCATCAAGCCACGAAGCGACTCTAATTTTAAATCTTTAATTGCAATATTGTCAATGCGGATATTTCCTTCTTGAACATCGTAAAAGCGAGTAAGTAAATTGGCAATCGTACTTTTTCCGCTTCCAGATTGCCCAACCAAAGCAACAGTTTGACCTTTTTTTACTTCCAAAGAAAAGTTTTTTAAGACTTTCTCCTCTTCATATGCAAAATTAATATTTTCAACTGTAATCTTTTCTTCGAAATCATGTTTTTCAAAAGCATCGATTTTATCAGTAATTGAGTTTTCTTGTTCTAAAATTTCTAGAACGCGTTCTGCTGCTGCATTTCCTCTTTTTATGCTATATGAAGCTTTTGAAATTGCTTTTGCTGGAGTTAAAATGTTGTATGCTAATGACATAAATCCGATGAATGCGGCGCCATCTAGAGTTTTGTCAACTAAAACCATATTTCCACCATACCACAATAGCATTGCAATTACGGTAATTCCCATGAATTCACTCACAGGAGAAGCAAGGTTTTGTCTATTTCCAATACTGTTGGAAAGCTGAAAAAAGCGATTTGTAGATCTTTGGAAAACGTTGTTGAAATATTTTTCAGAATTATAGCCTTTTACTACTTTTAAACCGCCAAGTGTTTCTTCAATTGTTGATAAGAATATTCCTTGTTCTTCTTGAGCTCTCGTAGATTGTTTTTTCAATCTTTTGCCAATAACAGAAATTACATAGCCTGAAATAGGAATGAATACAAATACAAAAAGTGTAAGCTGTGCGCTGATTAACAGCATTGCTATGATTGTAAAAAGAATGGTCAGAGGTTCTTTAACGGCTAATTCTAAAATAGATAAAAACGAATTTTGTACTTCATTTACGTCTCCGGCAATTCTTGAAATCACATCACCTTTTCTTTTTTCAGAGAAAAATGACAATGGTAAATCTATAGTTTTTTTATACATTGCATTTCTCATGTCTTTTAAAATTCCATTTCTAAGGAAAGTAATAAAAAACATTGCCAGGTAATCGAATAAATTTTTGAGCAAAAATATAGAAATGATTATCGCAACCATTATGGCCAATGTCGTTTGTGGTCCATAAGTATCGTTAATATTGGTAACTTTGTAGTTCATATAGTTTTCGCCATATTCACTAATTTTCAAGATTCCATTAAAGGTTGGAGGCGTTGTATTTCTTTTCGTCTGTCCGAACAGCACTTTCATCATGGGTATTAATGCAAGAAATGAAAGCGTACCGAAAAGTGCATACAAAACATTGAAAAATATATTCAAATAAGCATACTTCTTATAAGGAAGAACGAAAGGGATTATTTTTTTAAAATTGCTCATTAATTTTTATTCACTAGAATTTATTGTAATTGCATTTCGGCAATAATGTTTTTAATTTTTTGGTCTAAAGCATTTTCAACTTCTGAAGCGTTTTCTGCTGAATCTAAAGGTTCGTTTACACTAAAATAAAATTTGATTTTTGGCTCCGTGCCACTTGGTCTTGCGCAGATTTTGGTTCCGTCTTCTAAATAATAAATTAAAACATTAGACTTTGGAATTTTTAATGCTTCAACTTCTTCCGTAAAAAGATTTTTGGCTGTAGCATTTTCATAATCTTCGACCATCAAAACGCGTTGTCCATTGATTTCTTTCAAAGGGTTTTCACGCAGATCAATCATCATTTGCTTGATTTCATTTGCACCTTCAATTCCTTTTTTTGTCAAGGAAATCAGATATTCTTTATAAAATCCAAAATCAACATATAAGTTTAAAAGTTCTTTATAAAGTGAACTTCCGTTTGCTTTTGCTTGTGCCGCAATTTCACATATCAATAAAGTTGCACCAACAGCATCTTTGTCACGAACGGCATCACCAACCATGAATCCGAAGCTTTCTTCGCCGCCGCCAATGAATTTTTGATTTGGAAAATCTTTGATCATTTTAGCAATCCATTTGAAACCTGTCAAGCCAACTTTGCATTCAATTCCATATGCAGAAGCTAATTCTAGCATCATTGGAGTAGAGACAATCGTACTTCCAATAAATTCTGTTCCTGTAATTTTTCCTTCTCTTTTCCATTGTTCTAATAAAAATGCAGTCATTAAAACCATTGTTTGGTTTCCGTTCAGCAAAATCATTTTTCCGTCATTGTCACGAACGGCAACGCCCAAACGGTCGGCATCTGGATCGGTTCCAACAACAATATCAGCATTTAATTTTTCTGCCAAAGCTAAAGCCATTGTCAATGCTTCTGGTTCTTCTGGATTTGGAGATTTTACTGTTGGAAAATTTCCATCAGGAATTGCTTGTTCTGGAACAATATTTACATTTGAATATCCTGCCTTTGACAAAACATCAGGAATTGATTTGATCGAAGTTCCATGCAAAGAAGTGTAAACGATATTTAAATTCTTTTTTGCTTCCGCTGAAGTATCAAAGCTAGCGTTTTCAATAGTTGAATTTATGAAAGCTTCGTCAATTTCTTTGTCGATATATTCAATCAGATTTTCATTGGCTTTGAAATTAATCTGATCGTATTCTAAAGCTTCGATTAGCTGGATAATTTCTCCATCTTGCGGTGGGACTAATTGTCCTCCATCTTGCCAATATACCTTGTATCCGTTATACTCAGGGGGATTATGTGATGCAGTCAAAACGATTCCTGCATGACATTTCAAATATTTTAGTGCAAAAGATAATTCTGGAGTAGGACGCAATTCTGAAAAAAGATAGACTTTTATTCCGTTAGCAGAAAAAACATCAGCAACTACTTTTGCCAAAGTATCACTGTTGTGACGGCAATCATAAGCAATTGCTACTTTCAATTCTTCTCCTGGGAAAACTTTTTTCATGTAATCTGAAATCCCCTGCGTATTTTTTCCAAGCGTATATTTGTTAATTCTATTGGTTCCAACGCCCATAACGCCTCGCATTCCGCCAGTTCCAAATTCTAAATTTTTATAGAAACTTTCTTCTAATTCTTTTGGCGAAGAAGTCATTATTTCTTTGATGGCGTTTTGGGTTTCTTCGTCAAATGTTGGGGTAAGCCAAATATTAACTTTGTCTAATATGTTTTTTTCGATGTGCATTTTTGATTAAAATTTAAAATTCAATATTTAAATTTAAAGATTTATTTCTTTAGAAACCTTATATCGTTCCTCGTTATTTTTGGTGCGTAAGATTATTTCACCTAAAAATCCGGCTAAGAATAATTGTGTACCGATAACCATTGTAGTCAATGATATGTAAAACCAAGGGTTGTCAGTGATTAAAATTGTATTTTGCTTGTCGTATAGTCTATAAAGTTTCATGATTCCGATATATCCAGCAGCTAAAAAACCGATGATAAACATGAAAGATCCTAAAGCTCCAAAAAGATGCATTGGTCTTTTTCCGAATCTTGACAAGAACCAGATCGTAATCAAATCTAAGAATCCGTTAATAAAACGTTCCATCCCAAATTTTGTTGAGCCATATTTTCTGGCTTGGTGAACTACGATTTTTTCGCCAATTTTTCCAAATCCAGCATTTTTTGCCAGAACAGGAATATAACGATGCATTTCGCCAGAAACTTCGATGTTTTTTACGACTACATTTTTGTATGCTTTCAAACCACAGTTAAAATCATTTAGCTGAACGCCAGAAGTTTTTCGTGCCGCCCAATTGAATAATTTAGAAGGTAGGTTTTTAGAAACTACCGAGTCAAAACGCTTCTTTTTCCAACCCGAAACAAGATCGTAGTTTTGTGCCATAATCATGTCATATAGTTCAGGAATTTCATCTGGACTGTCTTGTAAATCGGCATCCATCGTGATAATGACATTACCTAAAGCTTTTGCAAAACCGGCATGCAAAGCTTGTGATTTTCCATAATTCCTGAGAAAGCGTATTCCTTTTATATTCGGATTTTCATGAGAAAGTGTTTCTATGATCTGCCACGAATTATCAGTGCTTCCGTCATCAATAAAAATAACTTCGTAAGTGAAATTGTGAGTATTCATGACTTTAACAATCCATTGTTGCAGTTCACGTAAAGATTCTTCCTCGTTGAGAAGCGGAATTATTATAGATAAATTCATTTATTGATTGTAGTCTGTTTTGCTTTTGAAGATTAGACCTAAAATTGCACCAAAAATTGCACTCATAATTAAACTAAATGCAAAACCTTTTAAAAGACTCGCAGGAGAATAATTGTCTGTATTTCTCATTTGCTGTTCAGCTTCAGCAATGGACGAAGATGGGCTATTGAATTTTTCCATCATTTCTACAGCATATTTAATGCCTAGTTCTTTAATAGTTTCTTTTGCTGCGGGATCAATTACATTAAAAAGAACAATTTGGAATAATGTTGAAAGTATGCCACCAACTACTGCTGCAATAAAGTAAACCGTAAAGGCTTCTTTAAAGGTAATCTGGCCTTTAAGTTGTTTTTTGGTTTTTGCTACAACAATTGTTCCGATCAATATATAAATAATAATTGTTGATAGTCCCAGCCAAACATTTACAAATAGATGAAGATCGATTACATAAATTAAGGTAGTTACCAAAATCGAAAAGATTCCTATCATTAGGCCAAAAGTAATTCCGTTCTTTTTAATAATTTCATTCATTGTTGATTGATTTTTTAATTTAATCTACAAATATAACAATTCCCAATTTACAGTATGCTAAAAATCAATTCATATTGCTAGAAAAAATAATAACTAAAAGATTTGTTTATTGAAAATTAATTGTAAATTTGCAAACTCAAAATAATAAAAGTTTAAATACTAAAAAGTTATAATGAGTTTATACCTTTTCTGAAAATGAAAAGCTGCAAAACAAGTTATAATCAAATCGAATAAAAAATAATTAAGATGAAAAAAGGAATTCACCCAGAAAATTACAGATTAGTTGCCTTCAAAGACATGTCAAATGAAGAAGTGTTTATTACTAAATCTACTGCAGATACAAAAGAAACTATCATTCACGAAGGTGTTGAATATCCAGTTGTGAAAATGGAGATCTCTAGAACATCTCACCCATTTTATACAGGTAAATCTAAATTAATTGATACTGCAGGTCGTATCGATAAATTTAAAACTAAATACGCGAAACACGCTAAATAATTTTAGCCTGTTTTTAAAATATAGAAAGCCTTCCAGATTTGGAGGGCTTTTTTTATGCTCAAAATATCTTTTTACTTTGTAACTTTGAAACATCAAACTTTGAAACAATAAAAAATGAACTATATACTTTTTGACGGAACTGTTAGAAACGCATTGCTGCCATTCACTTTTACACGCCCAGTTGCTGATATTCGCGTTGGAATTTTGACAATTCGTGAAAAATGGGAAAAATATTTAGGTTATACTACGACTTCAGTTACCGAAGAATATCTTTCTGAAAAATTTCCGATGGTAGAAATGGAACAGAATGTTTTAATCAATGCTTCGTTCCTTCCAAATGAAGTTTTGGCGGAAATGGTAAAATCTTTAGAACCAAATCAAGCCATTTTCAAAGGAGAAGAAGTAATCGCCTTTTTTTCGGAAGATACTCAAGAAGATGTAGATTTTGATTTATATGAAATTATAGATTATAATGAAGAATGCCTTACGATAGAACATACTTGGGATATTTTTCAAAAAAATGACGCAGCAATTCGTGAAGATTTTGAGCTTTTAACTGAAGACAGAATTTCAGAACCTATTCCTAAAAGCGTAAACGTAATTGCTCCGGAAAATATTTTTATCGAAGAAGGAGCAAAGCTGGAATTTGTAACATTAAACGCTTCATCAGGACCGATTTATATCGGCAAAAATGCTGAAATCATGGAAGGCTCTGTGATTCGCGGACCATTTGCTTTGTGTGAATCTGGAAGAGTGAAATTGGCATCAAAAGTTTATGGAGCAACAACTGTCGGGCCGCATTCTGTAATTGGCGGAGAAGTTAGTAATTCAGTACTTTTTGGATATTCAAATAAAGGACATGACGGTTTTCTAGGAAATTCAGTCTTGGGAGAATGGTGTAATATTGGAGCAGACAGCAATAATTCCAACCTAAAAAATAATTACGAAGAAGTAAAGCTTTGGAGTTATGAAACAGAAAATTTTGCCAAAACCGGACTCCAATTCTGCGGTTTGATGATGGGCGACCACAGCAAATGCGGTATTAACACGATGTTCAACACGGGAACAGTTGTAGGCGTAAGCGCAAATATCTTCGGAAGCGGTTTTCCTAGAAATTTTGTTCCAAGTTTTTCTTGGGGCAGTGCTTCAGGATTTACGACTTACATTACAAAAAAAGCTTTTGAAACGGCAAGAATTGTAATGGCAAGAAGAAATGTAGAATTTGATGAAAAAGAAGCAGCGATTTTAGAACACGTTTTTGAAGAAACTAAAAAGTGGAGAAAAGATTAAAAAATCAATTACAAATAAAAAGACAGCTTTAAAGCTGTCTTTTTATTGTTGTGTGTTGAAGGAGGTAGTTATTATCTCGACGCAATCGTTTCTGAAAATATTTGATCTTTATATCTAACTACGAAAGTTAAATTTTTTGCACCAGTTGTATTTGTATCAAATTTTTTAGAAATACTTGCTTTGTCAGTAATAACACCAGAATAAAGCTCTGTATTATTTTCATCATAAACTTGAACTTCAACAGGACTTTTATCTGTTTTTGAAACATTCAGTGTCACAAATCCATCACCTTTAGTTAGAACTGGTTTGAAAACTTCAGTAATAGCTTTCTCAGAAATAGTCGCTGTTCCGCTAGAAATACGGATTTCATATTGTGCTAATTTTGCATCTGTTTCTACTTCAAGAACGTAATTTCCTTCAGGAAAAGCATTCAAGTCATAAGTTCTGTTGAAAACACCATTTGAATTTATTTTCTCATCAAATAATGTTTCATTATTTTTTCCGTAGATTGATAAATTAATATTTTTCGCTTCATTGATAGAAAAACTAACTGTTTTTCCTTTTTCACTCTTCACTTTTAGTGAAAAATCCTTTTCACTCGCACTCGCACCTAAAGCAGTTAAGAACACCGCTACAATCAAACTGATTTTTAAGAAATTTTTCATAATGTAAGTTTATTGGTTTAACAATAATTTTATAATGCTAAATTAGAAATACTATACTTTTTTTGTTAGTTCTATATTTTCTAATTTATATACTATATTAACTAAGCTATATCGTTATAGTGTTAAAAAAGGTAATAAAACATATTTTTTAGCTAAATTTGAATACTCCAAATAAGAAATTATGAAGACATTAAAACCGAGTTTTGAAGTTATCGAGCCGTCATTCGGAAGCTCTTTTTATTATTCTAAATATGTTGGAAATGAAAATAATAAAGCACATGTTTGGCATTACCATCCAGAAATTGAATTGGTTTTTGTAAATGGAGGAACAGGAAAAAGACAGATTGGAAGCCACGTTTCTTATTACACTGACGGAGATTTAATTTTAATAGGAAGCCATCTTCCGCATTGTGGTTTCACAGATGATCATACTGGAAATAAAAATGAAACAGTAATTCAAATGAAGCCTGATTTCTTAGGAAATGATTTTTTAGTCTTGCAAGAAATTAAAGGAATCCAAGAGTTATTTCTCCAAGCAAAAGGAGGAATTGCATTCACGGGAGAAACAAAAATTGCGGTTGGAAAAAAGATTGAATTGATGGAAAATCAACAGCCTTTTGAAAGACTTTTGACTTTGTTGAGTGTTTTAAAAGACTTAGAATATTCTAAGGATTACAAGATTCTAAATGCGGCAGGTTTTGCAATGGAAACTCAAGTTCAGGACAATGACCGAATCAATATGGTTTTTAATTATGTGAAAGATCATTTTCAAGAACAAATAAGTTTGGAAGCCGTGGCAGAAATGGCAAGCATGACGGTTCCGTCTTTTTGCAGATATTTCAAGAAAATTACAAAGAAGACATTTACTAGATTTGTAAACGAGTATCGAGTGGTTCATGCGTCAAAACTTTTAGCAGAAAAACCAATCGGAATTGCTGAAATTTGTTTTGAAAGCGGCTTCAATAATTTCAGCCATTTCAATAAATTATTCAAAGAATTTACAGGAAAAAGCGCTTCGCAATATAGACAAGAGTTGAAATCTGTGATAAAGTAAAAAAAGCTAGCCATTAATTACACAAATTTCCACGAATTGATTTGTGCAATTAGTGGCTAAAAATTATTCTTGCAATAAAATATCCAAAATGGTAATCGCAGCTTCACTGATTTTAGTCCCAGGACCAAAAACAGCAACTGCACCAGCATCAAATAAATATTGATAATCTTGCGCCGGAATTACGCCGCCAACGATGACCATTATATCTTCACGCCCATATTTTTTCAATTCTTCAATCACTTGCGGAACCAAAGTTTTATGGCCTGCTGCCAAGGAAGAAACACCCAAAATATGCACGTCATTTTCAACTGCTTGTTTTGCAGCTTCCGCCGGAGTTTGAAATAACGGACCGATATCCACGTCAAAACCAACATCAGCATAACCTGTTGCAACAACTTTTGCACCACGATCATGGCCGTCTTGGCCCATTTTTGCAATCATAATCCTAGGGCGACGACCTTCAGATTGTGCAAATTCGTCTGCTTTTCGCTTTGCTGTTGCAAAACTTTCATCATTCTTAATTTCTTTGCTGTACACGCCACTAAAAGATTTAATTTGCGCTTTATATCTTCCAAAAACAGTTTCTAAAGCATCGCTGATTTCGCCCAAAGTTGCTCTTTCTCGCGCTGCATTTACTGCCAATTCTAATAAATTTCCTTCGCCTGATTTTGCAGATTCTGTCAATTTATTCAAAAGTTCTTTTACTTTCTCCGTATTTCTCGAAGCTTTGATTTTATCTAATTGTTCCAATTGCTGTCTGCGAACCATCTGGTTGTCCACATCCAAAATATGCAATGGATCTTCTTTTTCTAATCTATATTTATTTACGCCAACAATAATATCTTGACTCGAATCAATTCTAGCCTGCTTTCTTGCGGCAGCTTCTTCAATTCTCAATTTCGGAATTCCGGCTTCGATGGCTTTTGTCATGCCGCCTAATTCTTCCACTTCCAAGATCAATTCCCAAGCTTTTTTGGTGATTTGATCCGTAAGTTTTTCTACGTAATAACTACCTGCCCAGGGGTCAACTGTTTTTGTAATTTTTGTCTCTTCTTGCAAGAAAATTTGTGTATTTCTGGCGATTCTTGCCGAGAAATCTGTAGGTAAAGCAATTGCCTCATCCAAAGCGTTTGTATGTAAAGATTGTGTGCCACCAAAAGCTGCCGCCGAAGCTTCAATAGCCGTTCTAGCCACATTATTAAAAGGATCTTGTTCGGTCAGACTCCAACCTGAAGTCTGGCAATGTGTTCTCAAAGCTAAAGATTTTTCGTCTTTCGGATTAAATTTCTTCAAAAGTTTTGCCCAAAGCATTCTTCCGGCTCGCATTTTTGCAATTTCCATAAAATGATTCATCCCGATGGCCCAAAAGAAAGAAAGGCGAGGAGCAAACTCATCGATCTTCATTCCGGCAGCTAAACCAGTTCTGATGTATTCCAAGCCATCTGCCAAAGTGTATGCCAGCTCAATATCTGCGGTAGCTCCAGCTTCCTGCATGTGATAGCCAGAAATGGAAATCGAGTTAAATTTCGGCATTTTTTTACTCGTAAAATCAAAAATATCGGCAATGATTTTCATTGAAGGAGTAGGTGGATAGATGTACGTGTTTCTAACCATGAATTCCTTCAAAATATCATTCTGAATCGTTCCCGAAAGCAATTCTGGTTTCACACCTTGTTCTTCTGCAGCAACAATATAAAAAGCCATAATCGGCAAAACAGCGCCATTCATGGTCATTGAAACCGACATTTCATCCAAAGGAATTTGGTCAAAAAGCACTTTCATATCTTCCACAGAATCAATAGCAACGCCAGCTTTTCCTACGTCTCCAACAACACGTTCGTGATCAGAATCATAACCGCGATGCGTTGGAAGGTCAAATGCAATGGAAAGTCCTTTTTGGCCTGCAGCAAGATTTCTTCTGTAAAAAGCATTACTTTCTTCGGCCGTCGAAAATCCAGCATATTGGCGGACGGTCCAAGGACGGCGAACATACATTGTGGAATAAGGGCCACGAAGATTTGGCGCAAAACCTGCCCCGAATTCCAAATGTTCCAAGCCTTTAATGTCTTCTTCAGAATAAATTTTCTTCAGCTCAATTCCTTCAGCAGTCAAGAAATTTTCTTCTTCTAAACTTTTGGCTTTTGACTTTTGGCTATTGGCTAGCTTTATATGTTGGATGTTTTTTCTTTTCATTTTTTATTTAATCTCATTCAAGCTATTTTTGGAATCTCGGGAAGTGTGATAAACTGCATTGATAATAATCAGTTTGTTATTTATTTCGTAGTGAATTAAATAAGGGAATTTTTCAATTTTGCATACTCTAAAATCATCATATCTAATTTGGAAAAGTAACGGATTTTGCTTGATAATTTGAATTTCTTTTTTTAGCGCTTCGTTAAATCGTTCGGCTAATTTTTGATTTAAAGCTTTATAAGAAAAATTAATTTCTCGGATGTCTTGAACAGCGTGAGGCAGAATTATTTGATTATAATTCATCTTCAATTTGCTTCATGGCTTCATCAAAATCTAAACCAATTGAAGGATTTTTTAAGTATTCGGCACTTCGTTCCCTAACTTGGTCTATTTGCCATTGCGGAATTGAAATCTCTTTGTTTTGGGCAGGTAAAATAATTACATCTACTTCTTCAGAATTGAAGTCATCCGGTAAAGTGATGCTTATTTTATGATTTTTTACCTTCACAGTTTGTCTAATCGCTTCCATAATTATTTATTTTAGAGTCAAATATAGTGAAATCTATTGAGCTTCTTTTTCAGTTTCTAAACGTTCCATTTCTATTTTTTCTGCTAATCTTTTTTCAATAATCGGCGAAACCAATGTTTTTCTGGGCTTTGATTTTACAAAAGGAAAAAGTTCTAAATCGTGACTCATTCTATCATTTTTATTGGGGAATTTATTTGTTCCTAATAAAATTTCTTTGCCTGAATCAAATAATTCCTGCTCTTTTGAAGCACTTTCTTGAATTTTTCTTTGGATGGTTCCTTCGATTAATTGCGTTATAAAACCACCATTTGCTTCGATATCTTTAAACAATGCCAAAGCTTTTTCAGACAATTGCTGTGTCAGATTTTCGATATAATAACTTCCGTCAGCCGGATTTCCTACTTTGTCAAAATAGCTTTCGTGTTTTAAAACGAGCAATTGGTTTCGAGAAATTCTATCGCCAAATTCATTGTCTTTGTGGTACAAAGCATCATAAGCCAAGTTTGAAACCGCATCTGCGCCACCTAAAATTGCACTCATGCATTCTGTTGTCGTGCGAAGCATATTTACATTGTAATCATACAAAGTTTTATTTCGTTTTGTCGGAATTGCTAAAATATGACAGGCTAAATCATAATCATATTCTTTTGCAACCAAATCAAAAAGCAGTCGTAATGAACGTAATTTTGCAATTTCAAAAAAGTAATTTGTTCCGACGGAAACTTGTAAAACTATCGGTTTAGAAATTGTAGCTATTCGGTTGAAATATTCATTGGTATGTGCTAAAATGTAAGCAATTTGTTGCACAATATTTGCTCCAGCATTTTGGTATAAACTTGCATCAACGCTCAAGAAATTTATATTTTGGCAAGAAATTGAAATCGTATTTAAAATATCAAAATCAGAATCTAAGTTTTTATGCCAATTTCCTTCTTTCGCTAAATTTCCGACTGGATCAATTTGTACAAAAATTTGAGCATTTCTACTTTTTGCAATCGTATCAATTCTTTTTACGAAATCGATTGAAAGAAACGATAAATGAAAGTAAACTGCAGTTTTTTCCAAAGGAAGTTTTTCCAATAGTTTTTCTATGTCAATTTCGTGTTCAATTGTAAAACGAATACTTTCAGCGCCACGATTCAAAGTTTCTAAAGTGCGACCAATAGATTTATCCAAATCATGAACAAAAATATCTTGTGTAATTCTGAAAGATTGGGTTTGAGAATGAACTGAAATTGGAGTTTCAAATTCATCAATATGATAAAAAGGCTTGACTTTTATACCTTCCGGACTTTCCCAAATCAACGTTTCATTGTAATCAGCTCCTTTGAGTTCATACTGAATTTGCTGTTTCCATTGTTTGGAAGAAACAGGATTGAAATCGTCAAATAAATTTTCGGCCATTTTTAATTCGATTTTTAGATAGTTCGATTTTTAGATCCCATTTAGACTTTATCACTAAAGTGATTTGCTTTTCACAACTTCTTCTTCTGGCAAATCATCTTCAAATTCAATGATATAAATGTCTTCACTGTCGCGTTTCATATAATATTTTTCGCGTGCGTATTTCTCAATTTGATCTGGATTTTTGAGCAGTTTTATTTTTTCTTCGTCCAGTTTTATCTCGTCTTGATAGTATTTTTTATTGTCTTCAAATTCTTGAATTTCCTTATCTAAAACACGACTTTCAAGATATGAATAGTTGTCTAAAAATAGCATCCAAACAATGAAAAAGGCGGTCACTAAAAAATACCTGTTTCCGAGAAATCTCAAAATAGGATAACGGCCAACAATATTTCTTAATGGATTTTTCATGTTTTTTCCTAATTAAATAGGTGATTTATTATAAAATACGTTGGTTGATTACGGCGCGGACCACATCAATTGCAACAGTATTATATTTGTCATTCGGAATAATAATATCTGCAAAAGCCTTTGTTGGTTCGATAAATTGCTCGTGCATAGGCTTTAGAGTATTCTGGTATCGGTTCAAAACCTCTTCCATATCGCGTCCCCTTTCAGCAATATCACGTTTTAAACGACGAATTAATCTTTCGTCAGAATCGGCGTGAACATAAATTTTGATATCAAACATATCACGCAATTCTGGATTTGCCAAAATCAAAATTCCTTCCACAATCATCACTTTTCTTGGATGTGTATTAATGGTGTCATCTGTTCTATTATGCGTTACAAAAGAATAAACGGGCTGTTCTACATTATTTCCAGCCTTCAATTCTTTCAAATGTGCAACTAAAAGTTCAAAGTCAATTGCGCGAGGATGATCAAAATTAATAAGAGCACGCTCGTCAAAACTCAATCCGTGGTTTTCTTTGTAGTAAGAGTCTTGTGAAATAATTCCCACTTCTGCTTGTGGTAATTCATTCATAATTTGCTGTACGACAGTAGTTTTACCACTTCCAGTTCCTCCGGCAATTCCAATAATAAGCATAAAAAGTTGTGTTTTGTTTTCTTTAGGCAAAAATAGAAATTATATTGAGAGTGGTTTTTGTTTTTTTGATAAAGTTTTCAGGTGTTTGTAGTTATAAAATTGTTCCCGTGAAAAGAAGTATAAGCACAAATATAAATCCGACTAAAATCAGATTTACGTTTCTTAAAATATATTTTTTCCTGACCTGAAGTACAATCGCTTCGATAATTAGAAAAACAAACCAAATTAGAAAAAGCACCGCACAAAGTAATAAAATAGCGAGACTGTCATTCGTGCCAAAATTTTCTAATTCTGTAAGGATGAAAATACTGCCAATAATAAAAATTATCGAAAAGACACGAATCAATAAATGTTTTATCGCATTTTGGTTGTTGGTTGTTTTTTGAAATTCTTCCGTCGGCGAATGAATTTCTAGCAAATTATAAATCTCGTTTTTGCTCATCGTCTTTAATTTTAGTAATTTGTTTTTGCAATAAAGTATAGAAAAAGGCAAAAAGTGAAATGTATCCTAATAAATCTAAAACTCTTAGAATAATATACAAGTCTTCAGAGTAATTTAAATGCATCAAAGTAGTTGCGAAATAAATTAGACTATTAATAATCAAAAGTACGGTGCCAATCATGGCAAATTGGGTAACTGATTTCATGGATGTTTTTTTTAATTGTTTTTTTTCATGTCTTTAATCAAGCTCAGCGAAAAATAGAAAATAATTATTCCTGCAATTGCAATGCAAAACCACATAAACCAAGGCTGGCTCCAAATTGCAGTATTTTTAGGACCTGCTTTTTGAGGCTTTTTTAATTTGCTGATATTTGAAATTTTGGCTTCTGGTAAAGCTTTCGAAATGCTATTTTGGAAGGAAGAAAGATCATAATGAGGTTCTGATAAACTTAGATTTCCTGCTTTCAGCGTATAATTTTCTTCAGAATTTAAATCTGCAACCAAATAAACCGGGTTTTGAAAAAGCTTTACTTCTGAAATTGAAATAGGCTGATTGTCTTGGTTTTCAATATCGATATAAAATTCTTTTTCGCGTAATTCTGCGATAGTAAAAGTGTTTGTGGAGCCTGAAGACAATTCAAAACTTCCTGAATGTTCTTCATAATTCTGTTTTCTTTTTTTATAAACTTCTGTTCTGTTTACAATTATTTTTGCTGTCCTTCGATATAAGGAAGCATTTTTTATAGTAAAAGAAATTTGGTTTATAATTTGAACATTTTCAAACTTAAAAGTAATTCTGGTTTTTTTAGATTTTGGAAATTCTTGAATTTTAAATTCTTCTTTTTTTATTTCTTGTAAAACGGATGACGAAGTTAGGCTTGAGAATTTTCCAACTTTTAAAACCGCAATAGGAAGCGTTTTCTTGTCATTAAAATCAATCTTCAAATAACGATATTGATTATTCGGTACAGAAATTTTTTTATAAATAAAAGTGTTTTCTGAATCTGATAAATCATTTAGTGGGCGATTATTTACCAATCCGAACCATTCTGATAAATCGTTGCTCCCGCTGATATTATAACTTTTTTCTACATCAGAATTTGCTATAGCTAACGTTAATTCAGTAATGTTTTTATTCGAATTGTTTTCAAAAATTATCGAAGAAATTTTATTTGGAATAGTATTTTTTGAGATAATTTTATATTCTTCAAAAGCAGTTGAAGTTGTGTTGAAATCATCGGTCAAAAAATAAGGAGTTTCTTTGTTTTTTGAATCAAAAATGCGAATATCTGACAGGTTTTGATTTGCTAAAGAACGAATTTCTGGTGTAATTAAAACCGAATGTAATCCGTTAGATTTAAGATCAGAGATTTTTCCTTCCACATTAAATTCTTGTGAGAAGACCAAACTTGATATTAGTAAAAAGGCGATAAATATGATGTGTTTAATTGTCTTCATTTACAGGTTTTTCTTCAGTTGGATTGCTTAAAACAAGTACTTTTAGTTTTTGATATACAAAAGAAATAATTAAAATCAGAACTCCTAATAAGATGAAAGCGATGATTTTTCCAGTTTCGGAAGCATTTCTAATGTCGTATAAAAATAATTTTAAAATTGTAATTCCGAGTAATAAAAGGGCGATAATTCGCAGATTTTTTACTTTTCTTTTAATTCCTACAATCAGAAGAAGGAAGGCAAGAACGCCCCACAGAATTGGATAACCGGTTTTGATTACCTGATTTTCAATATCATTTATTTTTGAATTCGAATAATAGAAATTAGCATCAGATGTACTGTTTCCAGGATAATTTTTTATGGCAATGACGGTTTCTTCCGGAGAAATTTTTCCTGAAGAAATAGCAACCGTGTGTAGCATTAATTCAGAACTTGCTAGATAGACCAGTAATAACGAAGCGATAATTAGGATAGTTTTCGGACTGAAATTTCTAAAGATTATATTTTTATCACGCGTTTTATACAATACAAAGGCAAAATAGGCTGTAAAAAGAAGCGAAACAAAGTGCAAAAGATAAGCGAGCCTAAAATCAATTTTTCCAATTGCATAGTCTTCTTGCTCGGCAAAAGCGAAATGCGAAGTCAAAAAAATGAACAAAATAATATTTATGCTTGCAATCACAGAAACCAGGTTTTGAAACGAAATGCTTTTACTTTTAAAAGCTGTAAAAACCAAAATTGCGCTAAAACCAAAATGGTAAACTGCTTTTAGATAACTTATTGCCGAACTACTTTCTAAGTAAATAGTTGCTTGATAAGAGAGTTCAATAAAACCTCCAAAATAAGCTAAAATTAGGGCAATAATTTTAACGTAATTACTGTAATTTCGAGGATTGAAAGTAATTCCTAAAAAAATAGGTTCTTCAGTTTCCTTTTTCAAAAGATAGAAAACGGCAATGTAACTCGCAATGGCAAAAATGCCAGTTAAGAATGCCGGATTTATAATTATGGTCAAGGTGTTTTCTGCGCCATAAAGTTTTGACCAATCCATAATCAAGCTCAAAAGCATCAAAAAGTGCACAATTGCTGAAGCAAATTTAAAAGTTTTGATTTCTGATTTTTGGGAAAGCCAGATTAAAACTACAGCTTCTGCAGCCCAAAATAAAGTGATATAATTGCCTTCGAATTGAATCGGAATTGCCAATGTTGCAAAAGTAAGCGTCATTCCGATTAGCACATAAATGACTTTTTTCTCCACGCCAAATCTTTTGTACAAATACCATGCATAAATCAAATTAAACAAAGCAAGCAAAGTTGTAAATAATCCTCTAAATTCAGGATGATAGTTGTTTAAAATAAGCATTCCTGAGCCGTAGAAAATTAGTGTATTACTCGAAAGAATCGCTAATTGTAGGTTAGAAAATTCTCCTTTATTTTTAATATTGTTGATGATATTCATCAATATGAAAGTGAAATAAAATAAAAATCCGAAGATTAATGCGCCAAAATAAGGTGCTTTTGGTTCATCAATAATTGTTGAAAGCCAGCCACAATAAAGCAACATTGTGAAAACATAAGATTGTATATTTAAGAAATTCCACTTTTTAAAATAAGCAATCAGCAGAATTCCAATATCAATAATTAGGATGTATGTCATTAAAACTACGTAATTTCCTTGTCCGGTGCTGACCATAAACGGAACGGCAAAAGCACCAATTAGTGAAATTGCAGCAAGTTCTATTCGATCATAAGAAATTGAAATAAACGCACTGAACAATGTTATGATAACCATAATAATAAATGCAACCGTTTGACCAATCAAATGATAATCATGAAATGCAATTGCAATCGTAAAATAGAATATCGAAATCGCTCCTGCGACTAAAACCGAGCTGAATGCTTTGTAATTTATTCGTAATTTATGTGCAAAAAGCATGACGATACTTCCTGCCAGAATCCCGATTCCTACACGCATAGGCTCCGTAATTACGTTTTGGTCAATGCCTAATTTTACCAAATAGCTGATTCCCAGAGCAAGGATTAAGATTCCGATTTTATTAATTAGATTTTCTCCAATAAATTTCTCCAAATCAGGATTGTTGTCCTTGAAATTTTCCCACCAAGATTGCTGCGGAGGCAAAATTGCCTTCGGAATTTCTTGTCTTGGTACTAAAGGTTTTGGAGTTTCACGGATTTCTGCCACAGGTTTTGGCAACGGTTTTTCTACTGGAATATTTTCTGTAAAAGCAGCGGTTTCAACTTTTGGTTTTTCTTCCTTCGGAATGATTTTTGGCTCAGGTTTTTTCTCTTGAACCGGCAATTGTGAATCAGGAATAGTCGCAAAATAAGGCTTTTCATCCTTAGAAATGCTTTCGGTTTCTTGTGGCTTTTCAATAATCTGTCCTTGCTTTCTCAAGATTTCAAATCTCTTGTTCAAGTCGGAAATATTTTTTTCTAAGTTGTCTAATTTGGAATTCTGATTATTGTAAATCACAATTAGAAAAACGAAGATGGCGAGTAGTAAGACAATTTCCATTCTTAAATGATTAGAGTTCTTTGTAAATATAATCTTAAATTTATAAAAATATTGTAAAAAATTTATACCTGAAAATTCTAGTTTTCTGTTTTAATCATGAATAAGCTAGAATTCATCTCGCTAAACCATGTTTTTAAAAGGCATTTATGACATCCGAAATAAATCCGTAAAAAAGAAATTACTTTGGATTATTTTTGTGACCGAATTTTTAAAGATTTCGTAAATTGCAACCCTAAAATCGACAGATATTTTAATATGGAACAAGCAAAACCTTATATTCCTAAAAATAAAGTAAGAATTGTAACTGCTGCAGCACTTTTTGACGGACACGATGCTGCTATCAATATAATGCGAAGAATCATCCAGTCAACAGGGGTTGAGGTGATCCATTTGGGTCACGACCGAAGTGTGGAAGAAGTTGTAAATACAGCCATTCAAGAAGACGCCAATGCAATCGCAATGACTTCTTACCAAGGTGGTCACAACGAATATTTCAAATATATGTATGACTTGCTTAACGAAAAAGGAGCAGGACATATCAAGATTTTTGGCGGCGGCGGCGGCGTAATTCTTCCGGATGAAATCAAGGAATTACAGGATTACGGAATTACAAGAATTTATGCTCCAGATGACGGACGTGAATTAGGTTTGCAAGGAATGATCAATGATTTGGTTCAAAAATCGGATTTTCCAATCGGAGATAAATTGAACGGAGAAGCAAAACATTTGGAAGAAAAAAATCCAAGAGCAATTGCCAGAGTGATTTCTTCTGCCGAAAATTTTCCAGAAATTGCTAAGCAAACTTTAGATACGATTCATAAGCAAAATGAAACCAGCAAAATCCCAGTTCTTGGAATTACTGGAACAGGCGGAGCCGGAAAATCCTCTTTGGTGGACGAATTGGTTCGTCGTTTCTTAATTGATTTTCCAGAGAAAACTATCGGATTGATTTCTGTCGATCCTTCAAAAAGAAAAACGGGTGGCGCTTTATTGGGTGACAGAATCCGAATGAATGCCATCAATAACCCTCGTGTTTATATGCGTTCGTTGGCGACTCGTCAGTCGAATTTGGCTTTGTCAAAATATGTTGCTGAAGCGATTCAGGTCTTGAAAGCAGCGAAATACGATATCATTATATTAGAAACTTCAGGAATCGGACAGTCGGATACTGAAATTATGGACCATTCTGATGTTTCATTATATGTAATGACGCCAGAATTTGGTGCCGCAACACAATTGGAAAAAATCGACATGCTTGATTTTGCTGATTTGGTGGCCATCAACAAATTCGACAAAAGAGGTTCTTTGGATGCTTTGCGCGATGTGAAGAAACAATTCCAACGCAATCATAATCTTTGGGATGCGAATCCAGATGACTTGCCGGTTTTCGGAACGATTGCTTCGCAGTTTAACGACCCGGGAATGAATACGCTTTACAAAGCGATTATGGATAAAATCGTAGAAAAGACCGAATCGGATTTGGTTTCTACCTTTCAAATCACGCGTGAAATGAGCGAGAAAATCTTCGTGATTCCGCCTCATAGAACTAGATATCTTTCTGAAATTGCCGAGAATAATAGAAAATATGATGCAACGGCGCTGACGCAACAGCAAGTCGCACAAAAACTATACGGAATTTTCAAAACCATCGAATCCGTTTCAGGCAAAAAGCCTGAGACTAACAAAGCTGGAATCAATGATGAAACTGTCCTCCCGAGCGCTTTAGATGAAAAAGACGAAAACAGAATCTTCCTGAATTTACTTCTAAACCAATTCGATAAAGTAAAGATGGATTTGGATCCTTATAATTGGGAAATTATCTTGACTTGGGACGAAAAAGTAAACAAATACAAGAATCCTGTTTATACGTTTAAAGTACGTGACAAGGAAATCAAGATTGCAACCCACACCGAATCGTTATCGCATTCACAGATTCCAAAAGTAGCTTTGCCTAAATACGAAGCTTGGGGCGATATTTTGAAATGGAATCTGCAAGAAAATGTTCCTGGAGAATTTCCTTTTACCTCGGGATTGTATCCGTTTAAACGTGAAGGCGAAGATCCGTCAAGGATGTTTGCTGGTGAAGGTGGTCCAGAAAGAACCAACAAGCGTTTCCATTACGTGAGTGCTGGTTTGCCTGCAAAACGTCTTTCTACGGCTTTTGACAGTGTGACTTTATACGGAAATGACCCACATTTGCGTCCAGATATTTATGGAAAAATCGGTAATGCCGGCGTTTCCATCTGCTGTTTGGATGATGCGAAGAAATTGTATTCTGGTTTCAATTTGGCGCATCCGTTAACATCTGTTAGTATGACCATTAACGGTCCGGCTCCGATGTTGCTTGGTTTCTTTATGAACGCGGCAATCGATCAGCAATGCGAAATTTATATCAAGGAGAATAATCTTGAAGATGAAGTGGAAGCCATTATTGATGAAATCTACAAGAAAAAAGGTCTGGAAAGACCAAAATATAACGGCGATCTTCCGGAAAGCAATAACGGTTTAGGCTTGATGCTTTTGGGGGTTACCGGAGATTTGGTTTTGCCGGCAGCAATTTACGAAGAAATTAAAGTAAGAACGCTTTCACAAGTGCGCGGAACGGTTCAAGCAGATATTTTGAAAGAAGACCAGGCTCAAAATACCTGTATTTTCTCCACGGAATTTGCCTTGAGATTGATGGGCGACGTTCAGGAATATTTTATTACGAACAACATCAGAAACTTCTATTCGGTTTCAATTTCTGGCTATCATATCGCGGAAGCAGGAGCCAACCCAATCACGCAATTGGCATTTACCTTGGCAAACGGTTTCACTTATGTGGAATATTACCTCAGCCGTGGTATGGACATCAACGATTTCGGACCCAACTTGTCGTTCTTTTTCTCTAACGGAATCGATCCTGAATATGCCGTTATTGGCCGTGTGGCAAGAAAAATATGGTCGAAAGCGTTGAAAAACAAATACGGAGCGAACGAAAGAGCGCAGATGTTGAAATATCACATACAAACTTCTGGGCGTTCGCTGCATGCTCAAGAGATTGATTTTAACGATATCCGTACGACTTTGCAGGCGTTGTATGCTATTTATGACAACTGTAACTCGTTGCATACGAATGCTTATGATGAGGCAATTACGACTCCTACGGAAGAATCAGTTCGTCGTGCCATGGCCATCCAATTGATTATCAACAAGGAATTGGGTCTTGCGAAAAACGAAAATCCAATCCAAGGTTCGTTCATCATTGAAGAATTAACAGATTTAGTAGAAGAAGCCGTTTTATTGGAATTCGACAGAATTACCGAAAGAGGCGGTGTTTTAGGAGCGATGGAAACGATGTACCAGCGTTCGAAAATCCAAGAGGAAAGCATGTATTATGAAATGCTGAAACACACGGGTGAATTCCCGATTATCGGTGTGAATACGTTCTTGAGCTCGAAAGGTTCGCCAACGGTTATTCCTGCGGAAGTAATCCGTGCGACGGAAGAGGAGAAGCAATTCCAAATTACGATGCTCGACAATCTTCATAAATTTTATGCCGATGAAACCGAACAACAGCTTTCTATTATACAAGATGTTGCGATCAACAATAAAAATATTTTTGCACAATTGATGGAAGCTACAAAAATCTGTTCATTGGGCGAAATCACTTCGTCGTTGTTTGAAGTTGGTGGACAATATAGAAGGAATATGTAATTCTAGAAAATAGACTAAGAATATTGAAAAAAGACCTTTCGAAAGAGAGGTCTTTTCTTTTAAACAAGTATTTTTGCAATGAAATAATGTATAATCCAATTAATCCAAAAAAATATGAACTACCATCTAGAAATTATTAAGCATTTAGAAAATAAAACTTTCGATTTATTCCTGCAGTGGAGTTCAATGCAAGAAGATGAGTTGCAAATTGAAATAATGAAAGCTATTGAAGATGTTTTTACAGAAATGGCAATTGTCAATGGAAAAAATCCTAACGAAGATAAAGAATTACAATCGCTAATCACGAGAAGAATTGAATTTGAAAAACTTTCTGTTTTAAATAAAGAAGCAAAAGAGGCGCTCAAAGTAATAGAAGAAAGGATGAGCATTACAGGGAAAAAAATTGAAGACCACATTGAATTTTCGCGAGATCATATTATTGAAGCCATTGTGAACAATATGGATCATGCTCCTGAAATGCAAGAATTAGCAGATAAAATGATAGATTTTGAAAAGAAAACAGGAACTTTCGACTTTAATAATTGGAAAGAAATATTGTAGTTTTCTAGTGAAATTTCAATTTATAAAAAAAGTCATTAAAAACAACAAGTCCCCAGCAATGAAAGACCTTAAAAAAGAACTAGAACGTTACGCAAGAAATAATTATACAAAATCAGAAACAATCGAAAGATTAAAGCATGACGGTTTTGATATTTCTGAAATAAATGCACACATGGCAGAGCAATTAGACGAAGCACAAGACCGCATTTTCTTGAACATGTTTTACTTTTTTCCAACTTTTATTTACCTGTTGTCTTTAGTTATATTTTCGATGTTGGGCATTAGCGCTTTTGAAAATCTGGCGTATAAAGGATTAAGTTTTCTGGCTTTGATTGTATTTGTTTTTACGACTTACCAATATTACAAAGAAAAAGCAAAGTCAATTATTTTTGTAACTTTCTTGCTTTATATCGGTTTTCTCTTTTTAATTTATGCATTAGCAGCACGAATAATCACAGGTTTAGAAATTCCTCTTCTAAATTATTGGACAATAGTTCCGTCTGCAATTCTTTTGTTTTTTATGGGAAGAATAAATTATAGCTATTACAAAGAAATCAAGAATAAATAATTTTTTAGTAATAAAGAACTTGTCAAAATTAATGATGATTTTAATAAAATAATCAGCAATTTGTACTTAATAAATCATTCTCAATAAATTTAATCTTAATTACAGAATATCTCTGCAAATGATTGAATCTTAATGATATTAAGATTCATTTTGCTAGCGTAAAAACCACTTATCAAGTATCTTTGTAGAAGGTCCATTTAAAACCCCTTTCTATGGAAAATCTTGATGCTGCCCGAATGCAGATGGCATTCACGCTAATCTTTCATATTGTTTTTGCCTGTATCGGAATGGTCATGCCGTTCTTCATGGTAATTTCCCATTACAAATTTCTCAAGACCCGAAATCCTGTTTTTCTTTCCCTTACCAAATCATGGCAAAAAGGCGTGGCCATTTTCTTCGTAACCGGTGCTGTTTCCGGAACAGCGCTTTCCTTTGAATTAGGCTTATTATGGCCCGAATTCATGAAACATGCCGGTCCGATTATCGGAATGCCGTTTTCTCTTGAAGGCGCCGCCTTTTTTATAGAAGCTTTAGCACTCGGATTTTATCTCTACGGATGGAACAAAATTTCAGAGAAATTCCATTGGTTCACCGGAATCATCGTCGGAGTTTCTGGCGTTTTATCAGGAATATTAGTAGTTTCCGCGAATAGCTGGATGAACGCGCCTTCAGGTTTTGATTACATAGACGGGAAATTTCTAAATATCGATCCTGTAAAAGCTTTCCTGAATCCTGCATGGTTCACGCAAGCTTTGCACATGACTTTGGCGGCTTTTGCAGCGACCAGTTTTGCCGTTGCCGGAATTCACGCCTACCAAGTTTATAAAAATAGAAACATAACTTTACACAAAGCAGCTTTCAAAATCGCCATCAGCATCGGAGCCGTTGCAGCGTTATTGCAACCTTTGAGCGGTGATCTTTCCGCAAAAGATATTGCCCAAAGACAGCCTGTAAAACTTGCCGCTTTAGAAGCACATTATATTACCGAAAAAGGCGCACCGCTTTACATTGGAGGAATTGTCAATGAAGAAACACAAGAAGTATCCTATAAAATTGAATTGCCTAAAATGCTGTCTTTTATGTCTTTCGGAGATTTCAATGCTGAGGTAAAAGGACTGAATGACTTCCCAAAAGAAAACCGTCCGCCGGTTGCCATCACGCATTATGCCTTTCAAATCATGGTAGGTTTAGGGACTTTGATGCTTTTCTCCGGAATTTTTTATTTCATAAGCATTAAAAAGGTCAAGTGGCAGCAGAGTAAAAAATATTGGTTATTTTTTGCCTGTCTCGCACCAGTAGGATTTATTGCCCTTGAAGCAGGTTGGATTGTAACCGAAGTTGGTCGCCAACCTTGGATTATTCACAATGTCATGCGAACCAAAGACGCCGTCACGCCAATGCCCGGAATGATTTATAGTTTTTATATGTATGTTTTGCTCTATACCATTTTGGCCATTGCGGTCACGTGGCTCATGAGCCGTCAGATTAAAGTGTTGAATAACTCTAAAAATTAGGCTATGTTATACGTCGTTTTATTTTTTACCGTATTTTCCTTTTTTCTCTATGTGCTTTTGGGAGGTGCCGACTTCGGAGCTGGAATTCTCGAACTTTTTTCTTCTAAAGAAAATAAAAAGCTGATCAAGAAAACCGTGTACAGCGTCATGGGCCCCGTTTGGGAAGCCAACCACATTTGGATTATCATTTTGATCGTAATTCTTTGGATTGCTTTTCCAGCATATTATAATATTTTGGTTGTCTATTTGCACATTCCGCTGACGCTTGTTTTGCTCGGAATTACCTTGCGCGGCGTTGCCTTTGTTTTTCGCCATTATGATGCCGTGAAAGACAAGTCGCAACTTTTGTATGACAAGATGTTTGAGTTTTCTTGCCTCGTTACGCCTATATTTCTCGGAATGACTTTTGGAGCATTGTTAAGTGGCAATATCAAAACTATGGAAAATAATCCAAATGGAGATTTTGTTGCTTTTTTCGTAGCACCTTGGTTTGATGCTTTCCCAATCGTCATCGGATTGTTCTTCGCAGCACTTTGCGTCTTTTTAGCAGCAACATTCTTAATTGGAGAAGTAAATCAGGAAAACAGAAAGCTTTATATCAGAAAAGCAACAATTGCAACTTACACCGTTGTATTTTTAGGACTTATAGTTTTAATCGTAGGCTATGCCGGAAACCATTCTTTTATTTTAGATTTTTTAGATAACTACAACGCTATCGGATTAGTTCTTCTTTCTGCCATATTGCTTTTTCCGCTTTGGTATAGTATCAGAAGAGGAGAACATATTTTGTGCCGTTTCTTTGCTGGATTGCAAGTTTTGCTGATTATTTCTGCAGCACTTTTGGCACACTATCCAAATATTATAATTACAGATTCAGGTTCGATCAGTCTTTTAGATAATGTAGCTCCTGATAAAGTGATTGAAGTTTTGGGCATTTCTCTTCTAATCGGAGGATTTTTAATTCTTCCCGGATTATTCCATCTTTTGAAATCCTTTAAGATGATCAAGATTTTAGATGAAGACCATTAAATTTTATAGCTAACTATTATAAAAAAATACCTTTTATTGCCAAGGTCTTTTTTTATAATAACTACAACATTCTTATTCGCCAAACCAACGTAAATTTGCACCATGAAACAAAATAGAAATGCGCCGCCAATTCAAAAAAAGCCTACTTTTAAAGAACGACTAAGCGCCTTGTCAAACTTGCCCGCCTTTTTTAAATTAGTGTGGAAAAGCAGTCCGAAAAAAACATTCTTCAGTTTCTTTTTCAGAATATTGCGTTCTGCAATGCCAGTCGCACTTTTATACGTTGGAAAATTAATTGTAGACGAAGTCATTCTTCTCAACAGCAATAACCAGATTCATGATGCGACTTATCTCTGGAAATTAGTTGCCTTAGAATTTATTCTCGCCATTGCCACCGATGGACTCAACAGAATTATTAGTCTTTTAGATAGTCTTTTGGGTGATTCTTTCTCCAATTATACTTCCGTTAAAATCATGCGCCATGCGGCAACACTAGATTTGGAACAGTCTGAAGATTCTGAGTTTTATGACAAGCTAGAACGGGCACGCCAGCAAACTTTGGGACGAACGATGCTGCTTTCCCAAATCATGGGACAGATTCAAGACCTCATCTCGATGGCTTTTTTGATCGGAGGATTATTCACTTTTAATCCGTGGCTGATTGCTATTTTGGTGGTTACGATACTTCCTGCTTTTTTGGGAGAGTCGTACTTTAATAATCAAAATTATTCGCTTACGCGTAGCCAAACACCCGAACGCAGAGAATTAGATTACCTGCGCTATTTAGGAGCAAGCGATGAAACTGCCAAAGAAATCAAGATTTTTAATCTAGCAGATTTTGTTATTGCGCGTTTTAAAAAGCTTTCCGACCAATTTTATTCCGATAATAGCAAACTTGCCAAAAGACGATCTTTATGGGGAACTGTTTTTTCAATGTTAGGTAGCACAGGTTATTATGGCGCCTATGTTTTTATTATCATGAAAACTATTACAGGACATCTTTCCGTAGGAGATTTGACGTTTCTAGCTGGTTCCTTCCGACAGTTGAGAACTTTGACGGAAGGAATATTATTGCGCTTTACCACAATTTCTCAAGGCGCTATTTATCTGAATGATTTTCTAGAGTTTTTCGAAATTATGCCTTCTATAGTTGTATCAAAAAATCCTATGCCATTTCCAAATCCTATACAACACGGATTTACTTTTGAGAACGTTGGTTTTAAATACAGGCACAGTGAAAATTGGGCCAACCGCTATTTAAATTTCACCTTGCATCCAGGAGAAACGCTGGCTTTGGTCGGAGAAAATGGAGCTGGAAAAACTACGCTAGTGAAACTGCTTTCAAGACTTTATGAACCTACAGAAGGAAGAATTTTACTTGACGGAATTGATCTTAAAGAATATGATCCAAAAGATTTGCAGCATAATATCGGAGTAATTTTTCAAGACTATTTGCGTTACCAGATGTCACTGTCGAATAACATTGCTGTGGGAGATGTAACACAGCTTGATAACGAAGCTCTCATTAAAAAAGCGGCAAAGGGAAGTACTGCCGATGCGTTAGCTGAAAAACTGCCTAATCAATATGAACAAGCACTAGGAAAACGTTTCAATAATGGCATTGAACTTTCTGGAGGCGAATGGCAAAAGGTTGCTTTGGCGCGAATTTATATGAAAGAATCGCAAGTGCTGATACTTGACGAACCCACAGCCGCGCTTGATGCCCGCGCTGAATATGAAGTTTTCCAGCGTTTTGCGCACATGACAGAAGGAAAGTCTGCCGTCTTGATTTCGCATCGTTTTTCAACAGCAAGACTGGCAGACCGAATTATAGTTTTAGACCGCGGACAATTGTTAGAAATCGGAACTCATGCCGAACTGCTTGCCTTAAAAGGAAGATATGCCGAACTGTTCGCTTTGCAGGCCAGAGGATATCAATAAGAAATAACTGTTTTTTTTCGTTCTAGAAAAGCCCGAAGCCCGATCATCGAAAAAGCTAGCAGTCCGAAAATAAATCCAATCCATGGGGTTTGGGCGACGCCTTTCGTGGCAATGATAATTCCTCCAATGGTTGTGCCTAAAGATACTCCGAGATTTCCAAAAGATGTTGCCAGACTGTTGGCAAATTCCAGTGAATTGGGCGCGGCTGAAATCATATAAGTGGAAGCGTTTAAAAAACTAGGCGAATATAAGAATCCCCAAATGGCGATAACTATAATTGTAGCCATCGTGTTTCCTCCTGAAAAAGAAAGCAGTACTGGAATCAGCAATGTTCCTGATAAAAAAAAGGCAGTCGTTCTGGGAATGTTTTTGTTCAGCATCTTGCCCGAAATCCAATTGGCTATGACGCCTATAATTCCAAATAAGAACAACATATAGCTGACCATCGTTCCGTCCATATTTTTGGCTTTGTTGAGGTAATCAGCAAAATAGCTATACGTAGAAAACCACGCTGTTATCATAAAGAAATTCATGGCGGTGCTGACTAAAAATGTAGGCTTTTTTAATATTTGCAACTGGCTTCCAAACGATTGTTTTTCAGTCACCGGCATTGACGGAAGCACAAAATAAATACCTGCCAGAGCAACGGCACTGACCACAGCTTGAACCATAAAAGAGTATTCCCAAGAACCTAAACTGGCCAAATAAGTCGCAAAAGGAACCGTTGTCACCATGGCTATTGAAATGCCACTAAAGACAATACCCATCAGCTCATTCTCGCGTTCTTTATTGCCTTTTGAAACAGCGACTGACAATGCCGTTGCAATGTAAACAGGCTGTAAAAAAGCAGGCAAAATCCGCACTAAAACCAAGAGCCAGAAAGGAGGAGAGAAAGAAGAAATGATTCCTGTGATTAAAAAGATAGCAATGGCAGCCAACATTACTTTTTTACGGTCAAAGCCAGAAAACAATAAAGTCATAAATGGTCCGGTTAAAGCGATAACCAAGGCAAAAGCGCTTAGTAAAATTCCGGCAGTGTCAATGGTAATATGATAATGCTCGGCAATTTGTGGCAAAATTCCGATGACGCCAAATTCAGTAGTGATGACGCCTATAAAGCCGAGGCATCCGATGTAAGCAAATTTTTTCATGTAGTTTATAGCAAAAAGTAATAAAGCAGGCAAAAGTATTTCCTAATCCTTATTTTTGCATGTTGTACGGCGAATTGTATGGTACTAACAAATTTGTAAGTAATGGCGAAAAGAAAAGAAAATTCAACTAACATGTTGAATGAAAAATATATAACAGAATGCGATTTGACCTATGCCGTCTGCAAAATGGGAGGGCGCTGGAAACTATTGATTTTATGCAAGCTTGAAAACGGCAAATTGAGGTTTGGTGAAATTAATAAAATCATAGACGGCATTACCGAGAGAATGCTGACACTGCAGTTAAGAGAACTCGAAAAAGACGGGCTGGTGAAAAGAACCGTATATGCTGAAGTACCGCCAAGAGTAGATTATGAGCTCACTCAAATAGCAAAAGACCTGGTGCCGATTTGGTCGCAACTGAGCAGTTGGGGTGCCAAGCATAAAGAATTAATGAAACAATTGTAAGTTGTTTTAAAAACAAAAAGTAGTTGTGTTTTTAAATGCAGCTAGACGTTTTGTGTTTGAAAAATAAACTACTTCTGCGTAATAATATTAAACTGAAAATTAGCATTATGCCAAATTGCTTGTTAAACTTCTATAATATTAAAAATAAATCGATTACAGCTATTTGTATTTAATGTGTTGATAGTTAATTGTTTAATGGATATTTTGATTATATAAAGAATATAACATTTGATTGTTTCTTGTAATCCTATAAACTAACCTTGGAATCATGTAAGAAACATCTTTAAAAATTGGGGTAATATTGTAATGAATTTACAGGCTGGGGGGCTTATAAATTTTATAGTTATTGAAGTAAGTATAATATGAATGGGTAAAAAGAGGTACAGCAATGTGCCTCTTTTTTTTTGTATAGTGATATATAATTAGTTAAGTTTTTAATGACTTATGACCTATTGATTTGCTTCTAGTCCTTTTAAGATAACTTCTCGTAATTGGTCTTGGTTTTTATCAGCCCAAAGTCCGAGTTCATTGATGATAGGCAATAATGATTTTCCAAAATCACTAAGACTATATTCCGCTTTTGGAGGCATTTTTTCAAAAATCTTTTTAGTAACCAGTTTGTGCTGTTCAAGCTTTTTTAATTGCATTTCTAAAACTCGTCTTGAAGCTGCAGGTGTTTTTCGTTGCAGTTCACTTAGTCTTTGATGGCCTTTATTGATAAAATAAAGCAGACGCATTTTTCACTTTCCATACAGCACTTCGCCGATCAGGTCGAGTCCGCAGTCTAACGTAATTGGAATTTTTCTTTGATACATATCACAACTAAGAAGAGGTTCTGTCAAGAACCTCTTCCTTTTATCCTTTAATTGCCTTGATAAAATAAGGCGAATCATTCCATTGTATCTTTTTATACTTAATTTCTTTACGAATTGAATCTGGTAAACTGTTCCAAATGGCTTCTTTCATTTTCTCTAACAGTAATTTTCTAGAAAAAGTATCTGACACAACAAGGCTGATTTCACGCACAGGTTTTGGCTCTTTAAATTGTTTAAAATAAGTGCTGTCTCTTTCATTGACTATCGAAAGTTCTGGAATTATGGCAAAGCCTAGTTGTGCTCTTACCAAATTTTTTAAGGTTTCAATCGAACTTATATCATAAGAAAACTGTTGCATCAATCTGGGATTTCCTTTAATATCGCAGATTTCTAATAACTGAGCATTATAGCAATATTCATTTTGAAGCAATAAAAGTTCGGGCTTATCGCTGGGCTGCATTTCATAAAATTCAGAATTTGCCATCGGATGTTTTTCATTCAAATAAGCCACAAAAGGTTCTTTAAAAACAGGATATTCTCTCAGATTTGAATTTCCGGTTGGCGTCGCCATTAGAGCAATGTCAATGGCGCCGGTTTCTAAATCCTGCATTAATTGCACAGTAGAAGCTTCCTTGATAATAAAATGCATCTTTGGCGCCGCGCCTTTCATCGATTGAATAAACAGCGGAATCAGATAAGGCGAAAGCGTGGCAATTACGCCTAATTTCACTTCACCTTCCAATACATTTTTCTCTGTAATTATAAAATCCCGAATTTCATCCACTTCTTTTAAGATCTTTTTCGCCCTGCGGATAATCTCGATTCCGAGGACTGTGGGTGTTAAAGGAACTTTTGTTCTATCAAAAATCTTAACTCCGATCTCTTCTTCTACGTTTTTTAGCTGTGTCGTTAGTCCGGGCTGACTGACCATACAGACTTCAGCGGCTCTTGCAAAATGACGTTCTTCATCAAGAGCTACTATATATTTTAATTGCTGAATAGTCATATGATATAATTTTAAGTTATAAAGGTAAAGAATTATTAATTTGATTTATGAATATTGTCGCCATAAATTTGTCCTATCAAAATGAAACAAATAAAAACAACAGCAATTTTAAGAATCAATTTCAATCACAAACAATTTATTACAAATAAATTAAAACATTTAAATTATGAAAAAAGTTATTTTAGCAGCAGTTGCGTTAGTAAGCGCAACACTGACACAAGCACAAATTGATCCAGCACTTTCTGGAAACTATGGAGTAGAAAAAAACACTAGAGAATTTTTAAAAGCGGTTCACGGCGGTAACGGACCGCAATTATATGAATTATCAGTTGCAGATGCTAGAAATGTATTGATCAATGCGCAGACTGGCGATTATAAAAAACTTCCAGCTTCTGTTGAAAATAAAACAATCAAGCAAGATGGAAAGACAGTTTCAATCACGATAGTAAAACCACAAGGAAGTAAAGAAAAACTGCCAGTATTGATGTATTTCCACGGAGGCGGATGGGTTTTAGGAAATGAATTTACTCACGACCGATTAATCAAAGAATTGGCAGTTGGAGCAAATGTGGCGGTAGTTTTTGTAAACTATTCTCCAGCACCTGAAGCACAATTTCCGGTAGCAAATGAAGAAGCATACGCGGCCACAAAATGGATTAAAGAAAACGGTGCTTCTTTAGGATTAAATACCAATAAATTAGCGGTTGCAGGTGACAGTGTTGGCGGAAACATGGCAATTGCCGTAACATTGATGGCAAAAGAAAGAAAAGGACCTCAGATTGATTTTCAATTATTATTTTATCCTGTAACAGATTCTGAAACAAGCACAGCATCATATCAACAGTTTGCAAACGGGCACTTTTTGACTATGAATGCCATGATTTGGTTCTGGAATTTCTATGCTCCCGATAAAGCATCACGCAACTTAATCACGGTTTCTCCGCTAAGAGCAAGCATCGATGAATTAAAAGGTTTGCCAGAAGCTTTGGTGATTACTGCAGAAAATGACGTTTTAAGAGATGAAGGTGAAGCTTACGCTAAAAAATTAAATGCGGCAGGCGTGAAAGTAACAGCAACAAGATATTTGGGAACTATTCATGACTTCGTAATGCTGAATCCAATCACTGAAACTCCAGCACCAAGAGCGGCAATCAAACAAGCCGTGGAAGCTTTGAAAGAAGTGTATAAAAAATAATTTTTAATAGGCAAAAGATAAGAGCCAAGAGGCAAAAGCCTGATGCCGAATCACTAAATAAAAACAATAATAAAACAGCATTTTAAAAATAAACAAATAACATTTAAATCAAATTATCATGAAATTTACAAGAAGAGCAAACGCAAACTGGCAAGGTACAGGAATGGAAGGGAAAGGATTAATCTCAACACAAAGCACAACTTTAGACAAAGCACAATTGTCTTTCAAAACAAGATTTGAAGAAGGCGTGGGAACAAATCCGGAAGAATTATTAGGCGCGGCACACGCAGGATGCTTCACAATGCAATTAAGCTTTTTGCTTTCAGAAGCAGGATTTGTACCAACAAATTTAGATACAGTTGCAAAAGTAACTTTTGAAGATGGAACTATCACAACAATCGTTTTAGAATTAACAGGTCAGGTTCCTGGTATTTCAGAAGAAGACTTTCAAGCAGCTGCTTTAAAAGCAAAATCGATCTGTCCGATTTCAAAAGCAATCAATGCTGAGATTACTTTGGTTGCAAGATTAATAGCATAACTACTAAAATTTTTTGATAGAAGAGGCCTTTCGCGAGAAAGGTCTTTTTTTTTAATTTAAAAAGTCAATAATTTTCTGATTTACCAATTTTGACTGATCAATAGTCAAGAAATGACCTGCATCTTTAATTTCTTCAGCTTTGCTTTTGGGCAGAAATTCTTTGGCTTTTTCAAGACTATCCTTCGAATTAATAACGTCATGATCGCCAATTAATACTAAAACCGGAATGTTGAGGTTTTTCAAATCATCCTTAGAAAATGGCGTCATCTGCAACATGCTGGTATTGGATTTTGCAAATTTATTAGCCAAATAAAACTGCTGTTTGTAAAGCGTATCGATCTTTTCAGGATAATAAGAAAATGCTTTCAAAGTCTTATTAAGCTTATTTTTATTTGGAAAAAATTTCAGCATCAATGCCGGAAATGCTTTTCTTTTGCTATCAATAGATTCAAAAGTCTGCGCCGGACTTAACAAAGCTAACTTAGTAATTCGGCTATTTTCTTGTGTAGCCAATAATGTGCCAACCCAACCTCCACGGGAAGCACCGACAACTTTGAATTTTTTAAGATTGTAATGATCAAAAATTTCGTTATACCAAGTAATGACTTCGGTTTTATTCAAAGTTTCGCCACAAGAAACAGATTTTCCTGGTTCCATTAAAAAATCAATGGCATAAATGCGGTGATTTTTAGAAAGTGTTTCAATATTTGGATACCACATGGTTGAACTGGCATCCATTCCATGTAGCAAAACTATGGGTTCAGCATCTTTTTGACCAGCAATTATAACGTGCGCAATTCCATAACTAGTAAGAATATCTTCTTCTTTAAAAGGGATTTTCCAAAGTTTTAAAGCATTGTTGTAAGATTTTAAATATTCAATTTTATCTGTTTTCTTTTTAAAAACATAATCATCAATGCGATCTGCTTTTGTAGCACGACAGCTTGTTAAAACTAAAGCTATAAATAATATGTAAAGCAATTTTTGCATGGTGGTCGTTGGCAATTTTTATTAAATATAAGACAAAACCTCGAAGGAAATTATAAAATTATGTTAGAGTATTTCAGCTACAAAAAAAATCAATTTGAATTTTATAGTAATTTAGCGATTGGACAATCTATCTGAAAAAAGAAAGGTGTAATTCAAAAACGACTTTCTAATTAAATCAAAATTATTCAATGATGAAAAAAAAATTAGTTTTTATAGTTCTTTTTATGATTTTCAGTTGTTCTGAAAAGAAAAATCAGATTGTTAATGAAGAAACAGGTATTAAAACGGATATGCTCAAAAAGAATCCAGAAGAAATGACATTCACATGGAATACAGAATTATGCATCAACGAAGGTAATTATGATCCAAAAAAATATACAGAAGCAGAATTAAAAGCAACTTATGAGCTTTGGTGGGATTTTAATGGCTATTTAAACTTGGATGTTTTACCAAGAGATGATCAAGATTTTGCGATTGCTAGTATTGAAAAATTGGATGAGAAATATAAAAAAGTGCTATGGGAAATTGAAAATCTGCAAGTTGTAAATACACCATATTGGCATCAATTAAAGAAAAATAAAATTAGAGAAATCAACGAAGGTTATGAATTAAAAAAAATAGCTATCAATGCAATCGTTTATCCACAAGCTTTGATGGAAAACCGCTTTACAAACCATTGTAAAGAATATGCGGAAGCACTTTCATCGATGAATGATGAATTGCTAATACAAACTTGGACCGATTTAGTCAAAAAACAAATGGAAAAGAATGGTTCTCCAGATCGTGTTTTAGCAAAATTTAATCAGCAAAACGGCTCGGTGAATAGACTAATTTATGCGAGAAATCAAGTGATGACCTATGGTTGGTGGAACTGCGCTAATCAAATAATTTATCATTTTGAAGATGATGGAACTCCGCAGAAAGAATTCGAAAAACTATTTACTAATATAAAAAAAGAATGTGATGAGCCTTGATAATTTTTCTCATTTTGGATACAACTAAAAGGAATATGGTTCTTTTTAAAAATCATTTCTTATGCAACTTTGTACTGTAATAAAAACAGACGATTATGAGTACGATAAAAAAAGTAAAATTAGGAAGTCAGGGATTAATTGTTCCAAATATAGGATTGGGGTGTATGGGAATGTCAAAAATTGCCGGCATGGATATTTACGGCAAAGCTGATGAAAAACAAGCAATTGCAACAATTCATCGTTCGTTAGAATTAGGAGGAAATTTTCTTGACACAGCTGATCTATATGGTCCGTTGGAGAATGAAAGATTGGTGGCAAAAGCGATAAAAGGAAACCGAGACAGTTATAAAATTGCAACGAAATTTGGATTCGAAATTGACGATAATGAGCAGTTAACTTGGAAGTTTAACGGAAAGAAAGACTACGTAAAAAAAGCAGTGGAGCGCTCTTTAAAAAATCTTGGAACTGACTTTATTGATTTATATTATTTGCACCGATTAGATCCAAATACACCGATTGAAGAAACCGTTGATGCCATGGCAGATTTGGTAAAAGAAGGAAAAGTAGGCTATATCGGGCTTTCAGAAGTTTCTTCAAATACAATTAAAAGAGCACATAACATTCATCCGCTGACGGCTGTTCAAACAGAATATTCCTTGTTTGAAAGAACGGTTGAGGAAGCCGGAATTTTAAAAACGCTAAAAGAATTAGGAATCGGATTTGTGGCGTATTCTCCATTGTCAAGAGGTTTTTTTAATGGAGAAATAAAATCTCCGGATGATTTTGCTGCTGATGATTTCAGAAGATCGATTCCTCGTTTTCAAGGCGAAAATTTTTATAAAAATATAGAATTGCTCAAAGAAATTGAAAAATTAGCTATCGCAAAAAATATCACCACATCACAATTAGCAATTTCTTGGGTTGCTTCCAAAGGATATTTGCCGATTCCAGGCACAAAAAGAGTAAAATATGTAGAAGAAAATATTACCGGAGCAAGCATTCAATTAACTGGTGAGGAGTTAGAAAAGCTAGATAATATCGTCCCTTTGGGAACTTCAACAGGCGACCGATACGACGCAGCTAACATGATGGGAATAGACCAATAATATTTAATTTCTAAAAAGGAAAAGTTATCTTTACGGATAGCTTTTCCTTTTCTAAAATGCTACAATTATGAAAAAAGCAACAAATCTGCCTTATGTTTTTGAGTCGATAACTGATTTGCATCGTGTTCTTGAATTGCCAAAACCTGAGCATCCATTAGTCAGCGTGGTGAATATGGAGAACATAAAATGTCATTTTGACGACCGATTTAAAAGCGTGGTTTATAATTTCTATTCCATCTGTATCAAAAAGAATTTTAAGGGGACAATGAGATATGGCCAGAGTTATTATGATTTTGACGAAGGTACGATGACATTTTTTTCACCAGGACAGGTAATTTCTACGATTGTAGAAGAAGATATTGCGCTTAATGGTTATTGGCTGATTCTGCATCCTGATTTTATTCGGAATTATCCGTTAGGGAAAAATATCAAGAATTTTGGATATTTCTCTTATGCGACTAACGAAGCCTTGCACCTTTCTGAAAAAGAAGAGGCGATGATTACCGGAATCATGAAAGATATTGAGCATGAATATTGCTCGATAATTGATTCTTTCAGTCAAGACGTGATTGTTTCACAGTCAGAATTGCTATTGAATTACTGCAATCGATTTTACAACCGTCAGTTTATTACCAGAAAAAATGCAAGCAATGATCTATTATTAAAGATGGAAGAAATTCTTGGAGATTATTTCAACGGTGAAAAAGTCGCACAATTCGGATTGCCAAGCGTTCATTATTTAGCAGAACAATTGAATATTTCTCCAAATTATTTAAGCGATATGTTGCGAAATCTCACTGGTCAAAATGCACAGCAGCACATTCATAATAAACTGATTGAGAAGGCAAAAGAAATTTTAACGACTACAAATAATTCGGTCAGCGAAATTGCCTACCAGCTCGGATTTGAATATCCGCAGTCGTTCAGCAAATTATTTAAAAGCAAGACAAATGTTTCGCCTTTGGCTTTCAGAAGTTCGTTTAATTAAGAATAAAAGTCAATAGAGATTAGGCAAAAGCCAAAAGTAAATACACAAATTATAAAACTATGAATCTAAATACAGCAAAAGTTATTATCACCGGCGGAAGCACAGGAATTGGTTATGAAACAGCCAAACAATTAATAAGCAAAGGTGCAAAAGTGGTAATCTGTTCTAGAAATAAATCAGAAATAGAAAAAGCAGCACAAGAAATTGGAGCCATCGGACTCAAAGCTGATATTTCAAATGAAGATGAGGTGAAAACTTTATTCAAAGAAGCCAACGAAAAACTCGGCGGTTTAAACGTATTAATCAACAACGCAGGAATCGGATATTTGGCTCCATTAACAGAAACATCTGAAGCAGATTTTTCAAGAATTTGGGAGACAAATGTCAAAGGCGCATTTTTAGTTGGAAAAGAAGCAGCTAATTATTTCATTGCTCAAAACGAAGGAAACATCGTAAATATTTCATCAACTGCCGGACAAAAAGGATTCGCTACAGGAACGGCTTATTGTGCGAGCAAATTTGCTGTTTCAGCCATGACAGAATGCTGGAGAGCAGAATTGAGAAAGAATAACATCAGAGTGATGCAGATTAATCCGAGTGAAGTTGTGACACCATTTGGAACAAAATTAGGCTATGAAGCACAAAACGTAGATTCAAAATTAAAGCCTTCAGAAATTGCGCACACAATTGTTTCAATGTTAGAAATGGACAATGTTGGTTTTATTACGGATGCGACAGTTTGGGCGACAAATCCTTAATTATTTATGAAATTTCTTTCTTAACGAGTTAAAAGTAAAAAGCTTCCAGATTAAGGAAGCTTTTTTTTTGTAATTTATCTGATTTTTAAACAGTTGCTTTTCTATCAATCTGACTTAAAATCGTTGGATCTTGAATTTCTTTATCTTTTGAAAGTAGCAATACTTTTGAAATTACTTCCGCAGATTTTGGATCTTCATCTGCAAAAGGCAAGAATAATCGTCCGCGATGTTGCGAATGAATTGGCAATATTGACAGATATTTTCCAGGCATCTGGTGGACGACCGCACTTCCTAAATGAACGCTATAATCTGCCATAGTTCCTTTTATTTTGGCGTGACTTCCAGAGATTTCCACATTGCTTAATTTGAATAATCGTGCCGTTTCTCTTAACAAGACTGCTCGCATTTCAATAGACGAATGACTTGCTTCTGGATCAACGCCGCCAACGTGGGCAACACTTACCACCAAATCAACGTCACGCATCACTTCAGAAAAAATCCTCGGATTTATATCACTGAAAGCTATGTTTTTATAATCTTTTAAAGAATGAAATTCGATAGTTTCAAGTGTTGGACTTTCAACATCTGCCGGAGAAAACCAATCTGCCATCGCGTATAATTTCACTTGGAAGCCTTCTTTGTGGAAAACTTTTTGCAATCCTTCTTCATAATCTACTTTCCAACCTCGGGTTTTTAGCAACGCCAATGTCTGTTTTGGCTGTACTTGATGTCCCGCATAACGTCTGGAAATTGATTTTTCTTGCAATTCGTCTGGCGTTGGAACATATAATTCTCTGAAAATCTGCTTGAATGGCTGTTTTAGTTTTTGGTCAAAACAATAACTTTGAAATTCAGTCCAAACATTTTGCTCGTGCAAGTCAACGCAATGTGCGATTCGCAAAGTGTTTGTTTCTTTCAACGGAATTTCTTCCCCAAAAACCGTAATAAGATTTCCTTTTTCATAAAAGCCGATTCCTTTTTCATCTGAAATAAAAACTAATTTTTCCAAATGTTTTGAAATCACCGGATGCTCAAAAAGATTCTGGATTTCTGAAAATAAAAATTCATCGCCACGAACCATCGCTTCTTCCAGTCCTTTTCTGGAGCGATTAAATTGTTCTCGAAGCGTTTTTCGATGTTGTGTCAACTCTAAAACCAAAGCGTGTTTCTTGATTTTCGCCGGAATTGCTTTCAACTGTTTATCCTCTTTAAAAGTGACCAATTCCGCTTTTCCTTCATTGTCAATAATCAAACCAACTGTGATTCCGTCGATTTCTGCCTGCGTTTCTTTTGATAAAATATTTTGAACTTGCTTGGTTTCCATCGCCCAAGTCAAACGAATTGGGTCAGGATATCCTGCATTTCTAGCCAAATTTTCTAACGCAACCCGAATTGCCAAAGCTTCGCTTGCTTGTTTCATTGACCCAAATTCACGGCTTTCTTTCTTGAATTGCTGGATATATTCATAACGAGAAAGCACATCTTTTTCAGCATTGGCTTTGCTTAACGGCACCAAACCATACACGCGAAGATAATCTTGGTCGCGCTTGTCTTTCACTTTTGCGGTAACTTCGCGGATTTTTAAATCGCCTAAAATCGTGTCTGCATATAATCGCGCACGACGATGTCCGTTTCCGTCAGAGACATATTTTGCAGAATCATAAAGCAGTTCCCATTTGGCTTTGCCAAGTTCTTTATAAGCTTTTTCAAACCAAACTTTGTCCACAGCGCCATCTTTAAAATCTTGCAAATCAACGGCAGAATATTTGGCAACTTCACTTTCCAATTCTGAATTTTGTTCTTGATATCCTGACGTTTTTGTGTGAGCGTGCATCCACCAAATCGCAGAATCTAATCCTTTCCATCCTAGATAATTGCTGATAAAACTTTGCCATTGCGGTGCATAAATCGCCACTTGAATCAGTCGCAATTCTGTTATTTTTTCTTTCGAAATTAATGCATTAAAATCTTCTTGGGTTTCTTCAGGTCGAGGAAAACACCTTTTTATCAAGACACTAAAAAGTTGCTGTTTGCTCAATTCTGAACTGCTCCAGGAATAAATATATCCTTTGTATAAATTGCCTTTTCCAAGTCCCGAAATGATTTCTGCAAAGCGATTTATTCCATAAATTTTCTGGAAATTCTGAACAAATTTAGTCACATTCGTATTCGTGTCGCCTCGTTTTAATTCCACATCCAAGAAAGTTTCTCGAATGTTTTCCAAAATTGCATTCAAAAACTTAAAATCCTTAGTCAAACTTTCACTTCCATAATGCTGATAATGTTTTTTCTCGCCCGTCAAAATACTGATTCTGTCTGGTTCTAAAACACCTTCATACATTTCATCTTCCGTAATAAAATGATGCTGAAAAGCTTTGGCATACAGATAAAGCGGAGGCATGCTGAACAAGATATTTTCTGGCAAACCATTGAATTGTCTCCAGCGATACAGATTCCAAATGCGCTTTGTTTGGCTCTCATCAAGTTTATTCAAATCGATATTACTCAAGAAAACATCAAAGAAACCAGTGGACTGCCAGCCGTCGCCGTTTGAATGCGAATAATAATATCCTTTCTCTTCCTTTTGTTTGTGTTCTAAAATTTTGCGCGGAAGTTTTGAATATAATTTGGCAGTTGCATCAATTAAAAACGCGTTCTTTTCCTCAAATTTATATTTGTTTTCTAAAGCTTTTAAAATATTCAAAATCGGATTGTTCCAGCTATAATATTGTTTCTTATTTGGATTCGGAATCGCATCTTTGTAATAGAAAACATAGTCTTCTAAAACTTCCCTAAAAACTTTTCGATCGCAATTTTCAATCAATGTCAAAATATATAAATCAGAAGCGGTGAGCTTGGTTTCAACAAACCATTGGTCCCAAATTTCATACAACGGATAATTTTCAAACTTCTCTAAATCAGTGAATTTCTCTGTACTTCTCTTGATTTGATAAAAGTCATTTCCGAGTAAAACTTTTTCTACCGTGTTATTATAATTTTCATATTCGTATTCATAATCAGAATGTTTTGTGAAAAGTTCATGCAGTTTTTCCAAGTCTTTTTTAATGGAAGAAACGGACTTTGAAAACCCATATTTATCGTTTTTAGTCAGTTGGCTGTAAATAGAATCAGCTTCAATCTTCGGAATTTCAAAAGAAGAAATCGTCTTCGGATTATACAATGTATAGCCGTTTTCAGCCGTCAAATTCGTTTTGTCTTTTGAAGGTTCAAGTTGTTCCAAAAGCTTTTCTTCACGCTCAGAAATTTTCTTTTTTTCTTTATAGGAAGCAACCCAACTGACAATTTTATCTTCTAAGCGCTTTGTTTTTTGCAATTGCAACATTAATTCTAACGAAGCTGAACGTTGCTCAATGTCTCCGTTTTCAATTGTTTTTTCAATAAAAGGAGCAATTGCGTTGTCATTTTGTTTTAAAATCAAGGCCAAAAGATTCTTGCGAAGCGTAGAATTTTTACGTTTTAATAAATCCTGAAAAGTGCTTAATTCCGTTTCTGTCAATTCAAATTTTGAAAGCACATTCACAGCCGAAGCTAAAATACTTTCACCTCTATCTTTCAAGATTCTTAAAGCAAACTCCCTTTGAAAATTGGTCGGTATTTTATTTTTTGTGTCATTTCCAGAATACGAAAAAGAATACGTGTAAAAATCATTTAGCACTGTTCGAGTGAGCGTTTCGCGAAGGTTTATGGCAAATTCATCAAAATGTTTTAAAATTGTTTCCAGCTTTTCTGAGTTATCACCAACCAAATAAATCAAGCATTGATACAAGGTATTCTTATCAAATTTGGTATTTAGCCAAGAAAAAACTTTGCCTTCAAAAACTTTTTCCTTGACATCGATTTTTTGTGTCAAGTTGTAAACTTTTTCAAAAAACTGAGGATAATCGCTGTTGTTTATAAAAAATTTAGAACTGACATTTGCGCTTAATAATGCTTCCATTCCGGGTAAGGCAAATGCAATAACTTGCAGATTTTCATCATCCAAAGCTTTAAAATATAAAGGCATTTCGAGGTAAGGATTTCCGATTTCTCTAGCAAATTTCAATGCCAATGATTTCTTTTCAATTGTTCCTTTGTCTAAAAACTGATGTAAAAACGGAGTAGTTTTTTCAACATCTAAAACACCTTGCGACCAAAGTGCCATATAAACTTCGTTGTTATTTTTGCTTTCAATTCCATCTTTAATTGTTTCAGGATTATTTAGGAATTTTTGTGCAAAACTTAAAATTGTTCGAACCGTTGTTTCTTTTTCTGAATCCCAACCGAGGCCTGTCCAAGTATCAATCGACCGCACAACCGATGAAAAACGAGTCAATTTATTTTCAATAATCACGTCAATCATAAACTTTAAGGCGCCAATGCTGGTTTCATCTAAAGCTTCTAGAATCGTCTGTCTTAAACCTTCTTGTCGTTGAGCCGATAGCAAAAGTTTCTCAACTAATTGCCAGCTTTCTGGCTTTTCGCTGTTCAATAAAGCTTTGATTATATTTCGGGTAACTTTCCCGATTTCATCTTTACTGAAAATAATATCTTCACAGAGTTGAAATATTTTTTCATCTCCAGAATCAATGGCCATACTCCAAATCAGATGCTGATAATTGCTGTTTGAAATTTCAGTATCATACCTGATTTGTTCTGCAATTGTCAGGTTGTAATAAGTCGTTCCGCCTTCGCTATAATCATATTTTGATGGAAATTGCAATGCCGAACGCAGAAAATTAATCTGATTTAAATGAGTGAATTTTTTGTTATTTGGAGCTCTAAATGAGCGTCTTGCATAACCCGATTGATACATTTTTAAAGGCATCAAATCCCAAGCTTTTTTCACGTATTTTGCCTTTTCTTCTCCAAAGAAATAAACCAAAAGTGTATAATAATTTGAGTTTTCCCAGATATTGTCAATCAGTAAAGTTTCAAATTTCTCAGCTTGTTTTGAGCCAAGAGAAATATAATCGTAGTAATTGTCGTTTTTACGAATTAATTCTAAACCCAGTTCTGCAACTTCTTTTTTGAGTTTTTGCGGTCTTAAAAGTTTGGTTAGAATATTTGCTTCTTTATTCTCCTCTAATTCCTTTTTAAATCTTTTAAAAGGATCTTCAATTTTTTTGTTTTCTAGAATTTCTGCTGACATAAGTTTTTAATTTGGTTACCAAAAGCTTCCTGCTAAAAATGTTAAACGTATGAATGTGAAGGGGGAATTTAAATTCAAATCGATATTTTGGTTTAAGGAAGTCAGTTCGTCATCGCCTTGAAAAACAGCAATTATGCCATCTTCAAAACTTTGATGTACATTTTCTTGGGCTTTTTTTAAATCGGCTTTTGCTTCATTATAAATGTTCCCGAAACCTGCTTTTCCGGTGTCACTTAACAATTCAAGGTAATTTTTTTGAGGAGTATGAGTGGTATCATTTTCATCATTATCAACGGGTTTTTTATTGTAATTTAAAACCTGTTCTTCAACAATTAGCGACAGCAAATCCTTCAGAAGAATTGAAGATTGCTCATATTTTATTTCGACGCTTTTCTCCTTTAAAAGTGGTTGTTTTTTACCAAGATGTTTGACGGTGACTTTTATTTCCAAAATCTAAAATTTATACACCTCATAAAATTAGTGAAAAATATTCTTACATTTTAGATTCTGAAATTAATTAATTTTTAAATCTTGCAATAATGTTGTTATTTTGAAAGCAAATAAAATTATTATGAAAACTATAAAAATACTTTTCTTCGCATTCCTACTTTCACTTTCTTATAATTCTCATGCAGCAAAAGTCGATACGCTCGCGATTCCAAGTGTGGCGATGGGAAAAACGTATAATGCTTCGGTTGTTCTTCCAAATTCTTACTTAAAAGGAAAGGCAAAATATCCGGTGATGTATCTTTTGCACGGCGCTTACGGACATTTCAGAGATTGGTTAAAAAGTACTCCGAATAAAATGACAGTGAAAGATTTAGCAGATCAATATAACATGATTATTGTAATGCCAGAAGGGGAGACATTCAGTTTTTATTTGGATAGTCCTGTAAATAAAGAAAGCCAGTTTGAAACTTATATTACAAAGGAAGTTATCCAAAAAATTGACCAGACTTACAGAACAATAGCAGAAAAAAAAGGGCGAGTGATTACCGGACTTTCCATGGGAGGTCACGGCGCATTGTCACTTTCTGCAAAACATCCTGAATTATATCTCGCCGCCGGAAGCATGAGTGGTGCGTTAGACATGGGCGGTATGTTGCAAAGAGATAATTCTGATCAAGTAAAAAAGTTAATGGAGCCTGTTTTTGGAAGTGATTCTGGAAAGCAAGAATTGTATGATGCGAATTCAGTTTTGAATATGATTGATAAAATTAAAGCAAACAAAATGCCTTTGACAATAGATATTGGCGTGGATGATTTTTTGATTGAATCGAACAGAGAATTTCATAGAAGAATGGTTTATTACAAAATTCCGCATGATTACACTGAACGTCCTGGCGCACATACTTGGGAATATTGGGAAAATTCACTGCCTTATCACGCCTTGTTTTTTGCCAAAGTTTTTAAGGAAAATAATGTTTCTGCAAATTAGAATATTTCCGAACTTTGCATTTCAATTTTTATAAAATGCAGAAGAAACTCAAAGAGGCAATATTATTAAAAGACGCATCGGTCAAGAAAGTACAGTTCGATAAAATCTGGTTTTTTGACTTAAAAGATATGGCAGATTATTTGAACGAAGATTTGACCGGAGTCGAATTTATACACCTTCCGTTTATCATTGACGATGAAAAAGTAGACACAAAATGCGCGACTATTGAAGACATCGAGCGATTTTTAGTCGACAAGAATAAGTAATAAAAAACCACGACTCAAATCGTGGTTTTTTCTTTTATCGGATGAAATTAATTGTCAATTCGCACAAATTCTCCTTGTGGATTAAAAACCAAATCTAATCCATTTGAAAGCTCGACATCATAACCTGTAGTTTCAATTTCAATGGTTGTAATGAATAAAATTGGATAATTTGCTGTTACATAATTTGTAATAGGTTCAGGAATTATCGCTGTTGGAATTACAGTTTGTCCGCCGTCAATGTCTGTCCAATTTCCATTTATATCAAAATCAATTTCAAAACCGTTGGACAAATAGACATCATAAATAGAACCGTCATCATCAGTGATATTTTGCTTTTCAATTCGTCTGTAAGTCGCATCAGGAAAGTGAGTCGTAATGAAATTTCGAGCCGTTTCTGGCAAAGCGTTAGCCTCAATTACAACCTCATTAGTATTTGAATTGTCATCATTGGAACAAGAAGTCAAGATCAATAAAGTTGATAAAATAAAAGCGCCAATCATCAAGTTTTTTATAGTTTTCATAACTGTTGTGTATTAAGATTAATCGTCTATTCTGATAAATTTTCCGTTGGAATCGAACTCCAATTCTAGTCCGTTGTTCAAGTTGATTTCATAACCCCAACGGCCTTTGTCTAGGCTTGTAACTTGCGCATCTTTAAAATTTGTTTTCACATAAGAAGCAATTTTTGCAGGAATAATAGCAGTCGGAATTGCATTGTGGTTTCCGTCAACTTCTTCAACGTCGCCGTTTCCATCAAATTCTACTTCAATTTTATTGGCAAATTGCACTTTATAATCCGTAGAAAAAGTCTCTTTGTCTTTCACGACATACGTCGGATTTTCAGTTCCAAAATGTTTCTTCAAAAAAGTCTGTGCTTTTGCAGGAAGTTCTGCGACAGTAATTGTAGTTTTTTGGGCATTCGCCGTAAGGCTAAAAAATAATCCGGCAATTAAGCTCAATCCAAAATTTATTTCCGTTTTCATAATAAGTTGTTTTTAAATTCTCAAACAAAGTTGCAACCTGAATTTGGAAACAATTAGGAATTTTGGACAATTTCAAATTATTTTTTCAAAAAAGTAATTTTGAAAATATGGCTTTCCTCAAAAGAATAATGAATAGGAAGCTGGTAAGTATTTAAGATAGATTTGACAATCGCCAACCCAAGTCCGGTCGACTGTTCATGCAAAGTATGTCTCGAAAAACGCTCGAAAATATCTGATTTTAAAGGATAATCAATCCCTGAATTACGAATAATAAAAGAATTATCCGAAATAGAAATCTCCACAAAACCATTCGGACGGTTATGAATCAAGGCATTTTTCAAAAGATTGCTGACTAGAGTAGAAGCAAGGCCTTTGTTCGTTTTGTAAGTAAGATTTCCATTATTGATAACAGTTATTTTAACCAATTTGAATTCGGCCAAATCAGAGAAATCATCGACAATCTGTTCGGTAATCTCATTAAAATTCACATCTGTTTCGTCAGAAAATTGCAGGTTTTCAATCTTTGAAAGCATCAATAACGATTTGTTCAAACGCACCAATCGCGACAAAGAATCGGTAATTTTTCCAATTTCGGACATCTGGTCTTCCGGCAAAATATTATTCTCTGCAAAAAGTTCTAACTTGTTGATGCTAATTGCCAAAGGCGTTTGCAATTCATGCGAAGCATTTTCAATAAACTGCTTTTGGCTCGAATAAATCGCTTCATTTCGCTGCAGCATTTCTTCCAATTCCCGACCTAAAATCTTGAACTCCTCAATAGGCGATTCTGGCGATTTAAAGGAAGTTCCCGAACCCAATTTAAACGATTTCAACCGATCCAAAAGCTTGTAAAACGACCTCCAGACTTTCTTTAAAATAATATGGTTGATGATTATGATGCTGATGACAAGCATGATATAAAGTGCAATCAGAGCCGTCAGCAAATCTTCCAAAAGTTCGTCTTCTTCCACAGTCGAAGCGCGAATTGTCAGCTCATGGGGATTTCCTTTGGTGTCATTAAAAACAGCTTTCAAAAGGCGAACGGGCTCATTGTCATCATCATATTCCATGAATTCAAAGGCGCTGATAAATTCATCTTTATAAGAATAATTTCCCTTGGGCAACGGTTTAATTTTAAACTGATTTATCCCGAATTCTGGCGTATTCAAAAGGCTTTCATTGGCATAAGCTTCCCGAACAATCAAGATTTTTGAATTCTTCAAACCATCGTCGACATTGTCATAAACTTCATCCAAAATCACGACATAGAAAAGGCTCGCCCAAAGCGCAATTACGCCAAGCATTGCAATAATCAAGTACCGAAGTGTGTAATTTTGAAGTTTCATAAAATGTTAAGTCATTTTGTAGCCAATTCCGTAAACCGCCTGAATATCGATGTCTGCGGAAGCTTCCTTGAGTTTTTTTCGTAAGTTTTTAATCTGAGAATACACAAAATCCAAGTTGTCGGCTTGGTCGGTGTGGTCGCCCCAAACATATTCTGCAAGCGCCGTTTTATTAATCAAACGATTCGGATTTATGACAAAATAATACAGGAGGTCAAACTCTTTTCGGTTCAAAATAAGCGGTTCCTTATCTACTAAAACCGTTCGCTGTTCAGGTGACAAAGTCAAATTATTCCAAGTCACCAGATTCTCGCCGTCATGGCTGTTTCTTCGAATTGCCGATTTAATTCTGGCGTGCAATTCGGCCAAATGAAAAGGCTTGCTCAAGTAATCATCGGCACCCAAATCGAGTCCGTTTACTTTGTCGTCCACCGCATCTTTTGCCGAAATTATGATCACAGCTTCCTTTTTCTTCAGCGCTTTTATCTCTTTTACCAAGTTCAAACCGCTTCCGCCAGGCAACATAATATCGACCAAAACGCAGTCATAGTCATAGCTCCCGATTTTATCCATGCCAGAAATATAATCATGTGCCGTTTCCACGATATATTTTTCTTTCTCTAAAGATTCTTGAATCACTTCCCGAAGTCCGGCTTCATCCTCGACAATTAAAATTTTCATAAGCGCAAATTTTTTGCAATCCAAAAGTAGGGATTGACCGCTAAAATAGAATCCAATTTTGGAAACAATTAGGAAATCCAAAGAAAAAGTCCCAAAACAAATCGTGTTTTGGGACTTTTATCTTATATCAAAATCTTATTTGTCAATTCTCAAAAACTTTCCTTTCAAGTCAAATTCCAGTTCCGTTCCGTTATCCAACTCAATATCGATGTCGTTCAGCCCTTTGTCAATGTGGGTTATCGAAGCTTTTGGGTAATTCTTTTTCACATAATCTAAAATCGGTTTCAAGATATAACCCGTTGGAATCGCCTTATCTTTTCCATCCACTTCTTTCCAAACGCCTTTTTCGGTAAATTCGATCTCGGTCATATTATCCAGCATCACCTCATACGTAATTTTGCTCTTGTCTTTGTCTTTCATTGCGTGATGAATCGTGTTTTTGCTAAAATAATCCTTGATAAAAGCCGTCGCTTCCGCAGGCAATTCTGAGTTTTTTATTGCAGTTTCTTGCGCATTGGCACTCATTTCAAAAAGAAATATAAATGCCGAAAGTAAGATTGTTTTCATAAGTAAATTGTGTTATTTCCTCGAATTTACAAAATATAAAATTCCAAAACAATTTCGTTAAGATAGATTTAATGGGTCAGATTTTGAAAAGTAAAACAAGCAGATTGCGGTTCGAAATTTATTCGGATTCAAAAAAACTTGCCAAGCATTAATGTACCGTTAAATTTTACGCGACTGTAACTTACTTTCTTCGTAAAAAAGACTGCGGGATAAATTACGAAGACAGTTGTATTTTATATGGAAAGCCTACTTCGGACTCAAAAGCTATGTTTTTTCAATAAAGTGAGCAAAATCGGGCATCTGTAGTAAAAATAATGCCCGCAGCTGGTCTTCCGTCGACGGAAAATGGTCTTCCGTGTCATGCAATTGGCCTTCCGTCTGTGGCAATTGGTTTTCCGCCTACGGCAAATGTGCTTCCGTCAATGGCAATCGGTTTTCCGTTAAAAGAAATCAGTTTTCCGCCTCCCGATTTTGGTCTTCCGCAAGCAAAAAGAAGATCTCGGTCAAAAAATACTAATTGTTTAATTTACGAACTCGTCGCAAATCCAACATATTTAAAGGATTTATGCCTAATCCTACTACATTCTTTCGAGTAAAACGCGCGACTTTATCATAAAACAAAGGAATAACCGGAGCTTCTTTCATTACTAATTGATCCATTTTTTGATATAAAGCGAAACGCTTCAAATCATCTGTTTCTAGGAATGCTTCCTCATACAATTTATCAAACTCGGCATTCTTAAAATGCGTATAATTCGGCCCATTGGGAGCAAAGTTTTTACTGTAAAACAACGAAAGATAATTCTCCGCATCAGGATAATCTGCAATCCAACTCGCTCTAAAAAACGAAACTTTTCCGGTAGAAATCGCCTGTCTCAAAGTCGCCGGCGGATTCACGTCAATCGAAACATCAATTCCGATTTTTTTCCATTCGCGTTGCAAATATTCAGAAATATCTAAGTAAGTCGCGTTCGTGCTCAAAGCCACTTTCGGGTTCGAATCACCTGTCGCTTTTTTATATTCGGCAACCAAATTTCGAGCTTTTTGGATGTCATAATTGTATCCGATTTTTGTTTCATCAAAACTTGGCAACCCATCCGGAATCATTCCGTTAATAGCCGGAGTTCCCATTCCGTTTCTTAAATACGTAACCAGTTTTTGACGGTCAAAACCATAATTTAAAGCCTGACGAATTCTTTTGTCCAAGACCGTTTTGTCGCTTCCGTCCATTCTAAAACCAAGATATTCAGTATTCAAATATGACCCCGTAATCATATTTACATCGTTCTTGTATTTCTCTTGCAACTGACCGCTTTGTGTCAAAATTTCATCTTTATAAGAAGGATGCAGCCCTGAAATAAAATCGATTTTTCCTTGGGCAAATTGCAGAAATCCACTTTGTTTGTCTGGCAAAAAAGTCACGGCAACGGCTTCCAGATAAGGCAATTGTTTTTCGTTTTCATCTTTTTCAAAATAGAACGAATTTCTTCTCAACACCAATTTTACATTTTCCTCCCAAAGCTTAAACTGAAATGGGCCAGTTCCAACAGGGTTTGTTCGAAAATCATAACCCGAAACAAAAGCTTCCTTCGGAACAACAGAAGCATATTTCATAGAAAGCAATCCCAAAAAAGCAGGAAAAGATTTCTTCAAATTTATCTCGAAAATGGTATCGTTTTTAGCCTTGAAATTTTCCACGTTTTGCATGATCCATCCGCCAGGCGAAGCTACTTTTTCATCCAAAAGGCGATTGAAACTGAATTCAAAATCTTCAGCGTTTACAATTCGTGTAGAATCTTTAAAAACTTTGTTTTTATGAAAACGAACATCATTTCTTAAAGTAAAAGTGTATGTTTTTCCATCTTCAGAAATGGTCCAAGATTTAGCCAAATCAGGTTTGATATTCAAACTGCCATCCAGTTGCACTAAGCCGTTAAAAAGCTGATTGCACATCCAAATATTATCTTGAGATTTCGCAAAAGCTGGGTCTAAAGAACTCACATTTGCATCTTGATTGAAACGAAAAACTTGATTGTCGCGGTTTTTTACAGCTGACTTATTGCAGGAAACTAGAAAAATTAGAAATATTACTATTATGAAGTTTGCAGTTTTTTTCATTTAAATCTTTTAGAATGTCTGGTTGTTTTCTGAGGTAAAGTTACTATAAAAAACAAATTTGCAAAGTCAGTTTTTTAAGTTTAATTTTTTGAAATATTGTATTGTTTTATGATAAAAGAACATTGATTTTTTTAAATAAAAAGTTATAGATTAGCATTTTTCCTAGAAAATATAGTTAATCAAACAATAATTTTTTCATAATATAATAATAAGTAATCAAAATGAAATTTAGTATTAAATCTTTAATAATTGCAGTCATTTTTTGCGTATTTGCAAATTTCAATGCATTTGCTGACGATTTAAAAAAGTGTAAAAAATTAATAGATGACGGTCTTACAGCGGTGTATGACGGAAAATATCCGCAAGCATTGGAGATTTTGACTAAAGCGCAGCTCATGGCTGAAAAAAATCAATGGTATGATCAGGTTTTTACTGCTAAAAATAATATTGGCATTATTTATTTTTATCAATCCGATTATGGTGAGGCTTTGAATTATTATTTAGAATGTTATTCCATTGCTATCAAGCACTTGGATGCTAAAAGAGAAATGACAGTTTTAAATAATATTGCCGTAATGTATTCTGCAGAAAAAAACTTTGATAAAGGAGAAGAATATTTTAAAAAAGCATATGATATTGCCAAAGAGGAAAATGACAAACCTAAAATTGGTCTTTATGGCTTAAATCTGGCTCGGGTTGCCAATAAAAAAAATAAGTTTGAGTTAGGCAAAAAATATCTTGATGAAGCTGGTGAATATGTAAGAGATGATCCTAGGATTCTAACGTCACTAAAACTCACTATTATTGAAAATCTTTTACTGACAGGAAATATTGCTGAAGCAAAAAGCAATATAAAAGCGATTTCTGCTACTATAAAAACGCAAGATAAAAATAGTCAAGTTGAGCTTTTGGGGTATATGGCAGATATTGCAATGGATGAAAATAAATATGAGGAAGCTATTTCCTATGCAAAGCAAGCCTTGGAAGATAATCCAGATTTAGATTCAAGAGTTGGAATTTTTGATAAAATGGCAGAAATGTATATCAAAAAAAATGAATTTGGAGAAGCTATAAAAGCTAAGGATTCTGCAATGTATACAAAAGATTCTTTGACAAAAATAAAGAATAGCAAATTCTATGAAAATAATAAAGTCAAGTTTGAACTTCAAAACTATAAAAATCAACTTAGCCTTAATCAGGAAAGGCTGAATATTGAAAGGGTATTATTTTTTTCAGCTTTAGGAATTGTACTATTGTTGCTTTTCTTTGTTTATAGATTGTTGAGCAATAGAGCTACAAAACAGAAACAGGAAAAAATAATTTCTGAAAGAGAACAACAAATTATTGCACTGGAACTTGAGCAAGAAAAAAGTGAAAATTTATTACTCGAAAAGCAAGTTCGAGAAATTGAAACTGAGGCAATGCTAAAACATAATAAGTTGACAAGTGAAATTGAACAGAAAAACAGAAAGCTTTCAGCACGAGCACTTTATCTTTCCGGGAGAAATGAAATGATTGAGGAAATTGTAGATTCTTTGTCAGTTTTGCCAGAAATATCAATGAACAATACGTTGAAAAAACAAATAAGAACTTTGAAAGAGCACTTAAAAACTGATTCAGAATGGAATAATTTCATTACTCATTTTGAAGAAGTAAATCAAGGATTGTTGCATGCGTTGAAAGAAAAGCATGAAAATTTGACTTCTAATGATATCCGTTTTATTTGCTATGTTTATATGAATTTGAGTTCAAAAGAAATTTGTTCAATTTTTAATATAACGCAGGAAGCTTGCCGAAAACGAAAAGAAAGAATTTCTAGAAAGATGAATATTGATGAAAGTATTTCAATGTATGAGTATCTTTCTAAAGTAACTCAATAGCTATAATCACAATTTTTCTTGTTAATGTCACAGTTTTTAGGGCGCAATTTGTTAATAGATAAGTAATTATTTTAAAATTTACCTTTTATTATTTACTAACAAAAACCACTTTAAATTATGAAGAAAACTACTTTTTTTATCATTTTTGCATTTTCATCACTCACTTCTGCCTATGCAGAAAAATTAAAAAGTTCAGAAATCAAATCTGAAGCAATTTTTTCATGCGATGCTCCAGAAAATGTAACCGTCTCAAATATCACAAGCCGTGGTGCTGACTTTTCTTGGACAGCCTCTGCTACGACTGACCTGACTCAGTTTTATCAATACACCATCAGCACTTCAACAACACCAGCTGTCGGACCAACCACTGTAAACACTTCTGTTTCTTCTGCTGTCAATTTTCCAAATCTCAATCCCAACACTACTTATTATTTTCACGTAAGATCTTTTTGCAGTGGTGCCTGGAGCGATTGGGCAGCACCAGTAAGCTTTATGACGTTTTGTGAAGTTTTTGAAGTTCCTTATTCCTTAAATTTTGAGACAGTAACAGTGCCAAATTTACCAGTATGCACTTCAAATGTAAATTTAGGAACGGGTGGGAACTGGCAGACTTCTCAAAGTCCAGGAAGCGGTTTTATCTCAAAAACTTTGCAATTTACAGGAAATGCATCTAATGGTGATGCTTGGTTTTTTACGCAAGGAATTCAGTTAGATGCTTCAAAACGCTACACTTTTAAATTTAAGTATGGAAATAACAGTACGACTTCAATCGAAAAACTAAAAGCTTTTTCAGGAACTAGTCCTTCGGCAGCTTCGATGACGAATTCTTTTGCAGATTTACAAAATATTTCAGGAGGAACTGTTGGAAATTACAATACAGGCGGGCCAGTTCCTGTACAAACAACAGGAGTATATTATTTCGGATTTCATGCCATGTCTGACGCAAATCAAGGAAATTTATATGTAGATGATATTGTAGTAGAAGAATGGACATGCGGTTTGCCAATAAATCCATCGATTGCAGATATAACAGCGACTGGTGTTGCGATTTCTTGGGGAACACCGTCAGGGAATTTGCCACAAGTATTTGAATATGCAATAATAACGTCATCTACACCTCCAGCAGAAAATCAAGGAAGATTTTTTCCTGGAAATAGTGTAACGGTTAATGATTTATTGCCTGAAACAAATTATTATCTTTATGTAAGAGCTTCTTGTTCTGGCGTTTCAAGTGGATGGACGCCGTCAATTAATTTTACTACTGCAGCTTTGTCAGTTTCTGATTTAGCATTTAAAAGCTTCAAATTATATCCAAATCCAGCAAATGATTTTGTAACGATTTTAAATGGAATGCCAATAAATAAAGTGGAAATCCGTAATTTATTGGGTCAAAAAATCATAGAAAGCAATCATAATACGTTAGATGTAAAGCTTGATATTTCGAGCTTGCAACAAGGATATTATTTGCTTTCTGTTTATTCTGAAGGAACAAACAAAACGGTTCGACTTTTGAAAAAATAAATTCTGATAAAATGTTTTAATTTTGGGATGTAAGTCTAGATTAAAAATAAAAAACTCAATAAGAGGTAGTCAATTCGATTACCTCTTTTTTATTAGCTTAATTTCTAGTATATTATATGTTTCTTGATTTTATTTTATATTTAATTTACATTTTCTATATAAAAAATTGTACGTAAATTTGCAGGCTGTTTGCAAAATGCAAATATTTTTACATTTCCATTTTCGGGAGGATTTATAATGACAGAGAACAGAAAAAAAGTCGCTTTTTATACGTTGGGATGCAAACTGAATTTTTCAGAAACATCTACCATTGCTCGTAATTTTCAAGATGAAGGTTTTGACCGCGTCGAGTTTGAAGATATTGCTGATATTTATGTAATCAACACGTGTTCGGTTACTGAAAATGCGGACAAACAGTTTAAGCAAGTAGTGAAAAAAGCAATGAAATTGAACGACAAAGCTTTTGTTGCGGCAGTTGGTTGTTATGCGCAATTGAAACCCGAAGAATTAGCTTCGGTTGATGGCGTTGATTTGGTTTTAGGAGCTACAGAAAAATTCAAAATCACCGATTATATTAATGATTTATCTAAAAACGATTTTGGTGAAGTACATTCTTGTGAGATTTCTGAAGCTGATTTTTATGTAGGAAGCTACTCAATTGGCGACAGAACCAGAGCCTTTTTGAAAGTGCAAGATGGCTGTGATTATAAATGTACGTATTGCACAATTCCTTTAGCGAGAGGAATTTCTAGAAGTGATACTTTGCAAAATGTTTTGACAAATGCAAAGGAAATTTCACAGCAAAATATTAAAGAAATCGTTTTGACCGGTGTCAACATTGGCGATTATGGAAAAGGCGAATTCGGGAATAAAAAACACGAACACACTTTCTATGAATTGGTTCAAGAATTAGACAAAGTAGAAGGAATCGAACGTTTGAGAATTTCTTCAATCGAGCCAAATTTACTTCGTAATGAAACCATAGAATTTGTATCAAAATCAAGAACTTTTGTGCCTCATTTCCATATTCCGTTACAATCAGGAAGCAATGCTATTTTGAAGAAAATGAAGCGCCGCTACTTGCGAGAAATTTATACAGAAAGAGTAAATAAAATCCGTGAGGTGATGCCACACGCTTGTATTGGCGTTGACGTAATTGTTGGATTTCCTGGTGAAACAGACGAACATTTCTTGGAAACTTATAATTTCTTAAATGAAATGGATATTTCTTATCTGCATGTTTTTACCTATTCTGAAAGAGATAATACTGAGGCGGCGAATATGCCAAATCCAGTTCCTGCAAATGTTAGAGCGAAAAGAAGCAAGATGTTACGTGGCCTTTCGGTGAAAAAACGTCGTGCTTTTTACGAAACTCAAATCGGCACAAACAGAACGGTTTTATTCGAAGGAGAAAATAAAGAAGGCTATATTCATGGTTTTACAGAAAACTACGTAAAAGTAAAAACGCCATGGAATCCAGAATTGGTGAATACTTTACACGAAATCAATCTGACAAAAATTGACGACGACGGTTCTGTGCGATTGGATTTTTTGAATGTAGAAGTTTAGTTCGATTTTTAGATTGTTCGATTTCTCGAAATATCCAACAATCTAAAAATAGAATAATCAGTACTTATACTGAAAAGTAATCTTCGTCACTCTAAAAACCGAATCGCCATATTTTTCTACAAACTCAAAAGAATTCCGGCCTTTTTGCTCAAAACTGACAATCAGCGCTGCAGAAATTTCATAATACATTTTCTCGCCTTCCATCATCAATCTTTCGCCGGTTTTCCGATATCCAGAACGCACTAGAATGAATTCAGATAAATTCCAAGTCGTGGAATGGCTGTCAAAACTTTCCGTGAGGCTGTATAAACCTTCAGTTATTTCGGTTTTGCTTCCGTAATATTTCTCGATATTTTCGAAGAAGTGGAGGATTTTTGTATTTATTTCTTCCGTCATTTGATAAAAATAATAAAAAATCCTGAAATGTTTTGAAAACCTCTAAGGACTTTATGACTTTAGACTTTAAAACTTTCGACTAAATGCGAATTCCTGGCGGAAGCAATTCTTTATAAACAGGGTTTTTTCTAAAAAAAGAAGCGATTTTTGGATGCGTCGGAACTACTTTTAACTTTCTTTCAATAGCAATAGCCATAATTTCCTTTAAAAAATCACTAAGAAATTCTTCATTTTCAAAAGATTCTGGAAGATTTACTTTTGTCAAGAATATTTTTCGTTCTTGAAAAGAATACTCAACAGAAATTAATTTCCCATCATTTTGTGTCTCAAATTGTCTTGAAAAAGTATTGTCTTTAATCTCCATAATAAATTTTAATTTCTAATTATATTTCATCGGAACTTCAATCGTCAGGATTTTCGATTTGGCTTTTGTCTTGATTTCAAAAGATTCAAAATCAATAATTCCAAAAGCATCTCTTTCGTTAATCGTTTGATTGTCAATTTCGATTTCGCCTTCAATCAAAAAAATGTAAATTCCGTTTGAAGGTATTTCTATATCGTAAGTTATGGTTTGGTTTTCCTCAAAAACACCCAGATGCAAAAACGCTTGCTGGTGAATCCAAAGTGCATTTCCATCATTTTTATCTTCCGGAGAAACGATGTTTACAAAGGAATTTAAGTTGTTTTTTAGGTCAAAAGATTTCTGGTCATATCTTGGCGTAACATCTTCTTTCTCAGGGAAAATCCAAAGCTGTAATGTTTTTGCGTTTTCCGATTGGCTTGCGTTCATTTCAGAATGTTGCACTCCGGTTCCCGCGCTCATCACTTGCACTTCACCAAAAGAAACTGTCGCTTGATTTTCCATACTGTCGCGATGCGTCAATCCACCTTCTAGAGGAATTGTGATGATTTCCATATTGTCGTGAGGATGCGTTCCAAAGCCCATTCCGCCTGCTATTGTGTCGTCATTTAAAACGCGAAGCATTCCGAATTGAACCATTTCTGGATTTTGATAATTGCCAAATGAAAATGAAAAATTCGCCTGAAGCCAACCAAAATCTGCCTTTCCTCGTTCGCTTTTTGGAAACAGTCGCGTTTGCATAATTTATAGATAATTTAAAATTTAGAGAAGTAAGGTTTCATATAAAAACCATAATTTTATACAAATTTCGTAATAAAAAGCTTTTGTTGCTGTTATGATACCGTTAAAACAATTGGGATGGAAAAAGTGCATGTTTATTTTATGCCAGGAATGGCCGCGAGTTCGACGATTTTTGAGCGAATTGAACTTCCAAAAGACCAATTTGAGATCCATCTTTTAGAGTGGATTTTGCCTTTGGATAAAGAAACTTTGCACGAATATGCTGAGCGAATTTCCGAAGGAATCAAGCATGAAAATCCGGTTTTAATTGGTGTTTCCTTTGGAGGTGTTTTGGTTCAGGAAATGGCAAAAATTGTCAATGCTAGAAAAGTAATTATTATTTCCAGCGTAAAAAGTAATGCTGAATTTCCGAGGAGAATGAAATTGGCTAAAACCATAAAAGCTTATAAAGTTTTCCCGACTGGATGGGCTCAAAATGTAGAATTTTTGGCGAAACTTCCTTTTGGCGAAGGGAAAATGAACCAGCGATTAAAGTTGTATGAAAAGTTTTTATCAATGCGCGACAAAAAATATCTCGATTGGGCTTTAGAGAAAATAATTCTTTGGGATAGGGCAGAGCCAGACGAAAAAGTGATTCACATCCACGGCGATGCTGACGAAGTTTTTCCGCCAAAATACATCAAGAATTTTATTCCAATAAAAGGTGGCACTCACATTATGATTATCAATAAGTTCAAATGGCTGAATGAAAATCTGCCGAGGATTATTTTGGAAAATTGATTAATTCGATAATTCGATAATTCGATAATTCGATAATTCGATAATTTGTATAAATAAAAATCTTGGTTTGATTTTTGAAATATTTATTCCAAAGAATAGCGAAAACAAAAAAAGTTTGTAGGTTTACAAAATACACAATACACTCAAAAAAGAAAAAGAATATGAATTTGATTAAGAAAACAGGCCTGATTGCTTCTATGGTTTTGGTAAGCGGAATTTTGATTCACGCGGTTTCCAATGAAAATATTACAGAAAAAAATCCGATTGTAAAAGGATATTATTTCCCGACGGATGTTAATTTTGCAGGAGAAAAAACGCCCTTGAATATTGCTGACGTAAAAGAACGTTTTGATAGAGAACTGCTTGTAAATGCTAATCTTGACGCTTCGACTTTGCTGATTATAAAACGTGCAAACCGTGCATTTCCGATCATTGAACCGATTTTGAAGAAAAACGGAGTTCCGGATGATTTTAAATATTTGGCTGTAGCCGAAAGTGCTTTGATCAACGCAACTTCATCTGCTGGCGCTAAAGGTTTCTGGCAATTTATGCCTGCAACTGCAAAAGAATATGGAATGGAAGTCAATGATATCGTTGATGAGCGTTATCATCTTGAAATGTCAACAGAAGCCGCTTGTAAATATTTATTAGGCGCTTACAAGAAATTCGGAAGCTGGACTTTAGCTGCAGCTTCATATAACGGGGGACTTGGTGGCGTGAACAAACAAATTACTTTTCAAGGAGAAAACAATTATTATGACTTGCTTTTGACGGATGAAACGGCACGTTATGTTTTCAGAATTATCGCGTTGAAAGAAATTATGAAAAATCCAGTGCAATATGGTTTTACAGTAAATCCTACAGAATTGTATCCGCTGATTCCAACAAGAAAAGTGGAAATTGATAGCACGATTGAAGATTTGGCTGTCTTTGCAAAATCACAAGGAATCAATTATAAGGTTTTGAAGATCCACAATCCGTGGTTGCGTGATAGAAAGCTGACAAATGCGACTAAAAAGAAATATGTTCTTGAAATTCCTACGGAAGGATACTAGCAGTGTTCAGTTTGCAGTCTGCAGTTGTTGTTAGAAGTTCTTTTAAAATAAAAAAAGCTTTGGTATTTTCCAAAGCTTTTTTTATACTGTTAACTGAGAATCCAAATACTGCAACCTGCCATCTGAATACTGTCAACTTAATACTAAATTTTCTTCATCTGATCTTTCATCATCTTGATTTGATCTTTCAGCATTCCTTGCTTATCTAATTTTTTAGCTTCGTTTAATAAATTTGTAGCTTCGATTTTTCTTCTTCGTGACATTGCAACACCGGCAAGATTTAATTTAGCAACAGCCAAATCCATATCCATTGAAAGTCCAAGTTCGATTGCTTTCTTGAAATATTTCTCCGCTTGTGTTAAATTTGTCTGCGAAAGCATCAATCCGTGAAGGTAATTGTAGTAGCCTTGTTGTTTTCTGACCAAAGCAGTTTCTGGATTTTTAATGTAAGCCAGCCATTTTTGAGCGCCAGCAAAGTCTTGTTTTCTTAATTTTAAAAAGGCTAAAAGGATAAATTCGTTTTTGAAATAGAATAATACGAATATTAAAGAGAACAAAATGAGGAAGATTCCATTTCCAATATTATTCTCTGTAAATTGCCAAATGGCTGTAGCGATGATTAATCCGGCTAAAATTAGTTTGATATTTCTGTGAAACATATTTTTGTATTTAAGTTTGCAAAGGTAGTAAAATGAATTAAAAATATTTTTCAAAAACCACTTGCCAGAAAAAAAAGTCTTTGTATATTTGCACTCGGTTTTGGAACAGCATTGATTTCGAACCTATAAAAAGATATTTAACAAAGATTTTTAAAGATACAAAGCAATGAGCAAAAGAACGTTTCAACCATCGAAAAGAAAAAGAAGAAATAAGCACGGTTTTATGGACAGAATGGCTTCTGCCAATGGAAGAAAAGTCCTTGCTAGAAGAAGAGCTAAAGGAAGACACAAATTGACTGTTTCTTCTGAACCAAGACACAAAAAATAATGTTTGAATAAACATCAATAAAGGCGTTACTTATTTTTAGTATCGCCTTTTTTTATACCTTGTCGGTAAAAACCGAAGGTTCAGGATTTTAGGCCTAAGATTCAAGGGTTTTGCAGAAGTAAAAAGCCTGAATTTTAAAATCTAAGAAAAGTTCACAAAAAGGAATTATAAAAAGATTTCTCAATTTCTTAAACCTGTGTTCAAAAAATAAGGAACACGGATTGTGAAAATTATTAAAATTAAAGAATACGACAGGTTAAGGATTTTGTAATGACAATCAAGGTTTTCCTTGTTCTCAAAACCCATAACCTTTTTACCCAAAAATTAACTACAACAACACACACAATGCCAAAAGACAATTCAATTAAATCAGTTTTAATCATCGGTTCAGGTCCAATCGTTATCGGTCAGGCTTGCGAATTTGACTACGCTGGTTCACAATCTGCGCGTTCCATTAGAGAAGAAGGAATTGAAGTAATCTTAATCAATTCAAATCCAGCAACAATTATGACAGATCCGTCAATGGCTGACCACGTTTATTTAAAGCCACTGACTACAAAATCTATCATTGAAATCCTTAAAGAACATCCGCAAATTGATGCAGTTTTACCAACAATGGGAGGACAAACTGCCTTAAATTTATGTTTGGAAGCGGATGAAAAAGGAATTTGGGAAGATTTTGGAGTGAAATTAATCGGTGTGGACATCAATGCGATTAACATTACGGAAGACAGAGAGCAATTTAAACAGCTTTTGGAAAGAATTGAAATCCCAACAGCACCTGCAAAAACGGCTACTTCTTTCTTAGAAGGAAAAGAAATTGCACAAGAATTCGGATTTCCATTAGTAATTCGTCCATCTTTTACTTTGGGTGGAACTGGTGCAGCTTTCGTTCATACGAAGGAAGAATTCGACGAAAAACTGACTTACGGATTAGAAATGTCGCCAATTCACGAAGTTTTGATTGACAAAGCTTTATTGGGTTGGAAAGAATATGAATTAGAATTATTGAGAGATAAAAATGACAATGTCGTGATTATCTGTTCAATTGAAAATATGGATCCGATGGGAATCCACACAGGAGACTCGATTACCGTTGCTCCAGCGATGACTTTATCAGATGCAACTTTTCAAAAGATGCGAGATATGGCTATCAAAATGATGCGAAGCATCGGAAATTTTGCCGGCGGATGTAACGTTCAGTTTGCAGTTTCTCCAGATGAAAAAGAAGATATCGTAGCGATTGAAATCAATCCTCGTGTGTCTCGTTCTTCGGCTTTGGCTTCAAAAGCGACAGGTTATCCAATTGCAAAAATCGCTTCGAAATTAGCTTTGGGTTATAATTTGGATGAATTGCAAAACCAAATTACGAAATCAACTTCGGCTTTATTTGAGCCTACTTTGGATTATGTAATCGTAAAAATCCCACGTTGGAACTTTGATAAATTCGAAGGTGCAGACAGAACTTTAGGACTTCAGATGAAATCTGTTGGAGAAGTTATGGGAATTGGCCGTTCATTTCAAGAAGCTTTGCACAAAGCGACGCAATCTCTTGAAATTAAAAGAAATGGTCTTGGTGCTGACGGAAAAAGCTACACCAATTATGACCAAATTATTGAGAAACTAACGTATGCAAGTTGGGACAGAGTTTTTGTGATTTATGATGCGATTCAAATGGGAATTCCGTTGAGCAGAATTCACGAAATCACTAGAATTGACATGTGGTTTTTGAAACAATACGAAGAATTATATTCTTTGGAAAAAGAAATTTCAAAATATACTATTGAAACTTTGCCAAAAGAATTATTGCTTGAGGCAAAACAAAAAGGTTTCGCAGACAGACAAATCGCACACATGATGAAATGTCTGGAAAGCCAAGTTCACAAGCTTCGAGAGGAGAAAAATGTGAAAAGAGTGTATAAATTAGTCGATACTTGCGCTGCAGAATTTACGGCAAAAACACCTTATTATTATTCTACTTTCGAAGCAGAAATTGAAACCGCTGACGGAAAAAAATATACGCATAACGAAAGCATAGTAACGGATAAAAAGAAAATTGTAGTGCTTGGTTCGGGTCCAAATAGAATTGGGCAAGGAATTGAGTTTGATTATTCTTGCGTGCACGGGGTTTTGGCGGCGAAAGAATGCGGTTATGAAACGATTATGATTAACTGTAATCCTGAAACGGTTTCTACCGATTTTGATACGGCTGATAAATTGTACTTTGAGCCGGTTTTCTGGGAACATATTTACGATATAATCCAGCACGAAAAACCAGAAGGTGTAATCGTTCAATTAGGAGGTCAGACGGCTTTGAAATTAGCTGAAAAACTTTCTAAATATGGAATAAAAATCATCGGAACTAGCTTTGATGCTTTGGATTTGGCAGAAGACAGAGGACGTTTTTCTGAACTTTTGACAGAATTAAAAATTCCTTTTCCACAATTCGGGATTGCGGAAAGTGCGGATGAAGCTTCGGCTTTGGCAGACACTTTAGACTTTCCATTATTAGTTCGTCCATCTTATGTTTTAGGCGGACAAGGAATGAAGATTGTTATCAACAAAAAAGAATTGGAAGAACACGTAATTGATTTGTTGAAATCGATTCCTGGAAATAAATTGCTTTTAGATCATTATTTGGCTGGCGCAATCGAAGCAGAAGCAGACGCAATTTGTGACGGAGAAAATGTGTACATCATCGGAATTATGGAGCACATCGAACCTTGCGGCGTTCACTCGGGAGATTCAAACGCAACTTTGCCACCATTTAATTTAGGTGAATTTGTGATGCAACAGATTAAAGATCATACGAAGAAAATCGCCTTGGCTTTGAGAACTGTTGGTTTGATAAACATCCAATTTGCGATTAAAGATGACACGGTTTATATTATCGAAGCAAATCCAAGGGCTTCGAGAACGGTTCCTTTTATTGCAAAAGCATACGGAGAACCTTATGTGAATTATGCAACAAAAGTGATGTTAGGCCACAATAAAGTGACTGATTTCAACTTTAATCCGCAGTTGAAAGGTTATGCGATTAAACAGCCAGTTTTCTCTTTCAGTAAATTTGCCGGAGTCAACAAAGCTTTAGGTCCAGAAATGAAATCAACGGGAGAAAGCATCTTGTTTATCGATGATTTGAAAGACGACCAATTCTATGAATTGTATTCTAGAAGAAAAATGTACTTGAGTAAATAAGTATTTTATATAAAGAAAAAGCCTCCGATTGGAGGCTTTTTTATTTTATTCTGTTTTACCAGCAATTTGATTGTCTCTTGTGTTTTTCTGAACTGTGATACTTCCAAATAAAGCCAATAAAAATCCGAAGGCATAAAAACCTTTTTCGCTTGGCAGAATTTCAGCATTCCATAATCCTACCGCCAAAAGCACGATGGAAGTTATCGTTGCAAACCAGCAAAGACCATAATAAATATCAGTAACAGGCAAACCTTCAAGACGATCTCGTACACTTTTCTGAAGAGAAACTACAGCAAACATTCCAAAAATCAGCACGGTAAAATAGTATCCTTTCTCATTCAAGAGCATTTCTGCGCGCCAAAGTCCGATTATATAACCAATCATTCCTGCAGCAATTGCAATCCATGAAGCGGCGACGAATGCGGGAGAAGTTTTTTGACTCATATTTAAAAGTTTTAGTTTAGGAATCAAATGTAACAAAGTTTTTGAAACTCAAAACTTTTCTTACGATAAATCAACCTAATTTACTAGTTATTGAATCAATGACTTTATTTAGAAATGAAAAATAAATTGCTCCCCAAAGTGGTCTAGAATGATTTCGGACAGCTTTTTTTTGTTCTAAATTAAATATAACCGGCAATTCAAAAGCAGACCAATGTTTTTTAGAAAACCTAGAGCTAAATTCAAGTGCGCTGTTATCAATTGAGTTTCCTTGTAAAATTGCTACAGAGGCCACGCCTGATTGAAAACCTCTTGGCCAGCCTGGATTATGTCCTGTAGCATGCTCAAAACAATTTCTTGAGAATGCTTCTAATGTTGCTTTGTCAATTGTTTTATCCGTTTCTCCAATTATTATGAAAGTATTGAGCTGTGTCGCCATCCAGCTCCACTTGAATTTTTTAATATATCCGATATGGCATTCGATGCCAGCGATATTTCCTTTCCCTAAATAAGTAGTTTCGTTTTTAAGAATTTCTTCTGCAGTCATAAATTTTGTTAGATTGGTTTAGTTTAAATTTATGAAAATTATTTAAACTTTTTCTTTGTCAATCCATTTTCCTACACTTGGAGCTACATAATTTTTCATTTTGTCTAATAAATCTTCGATATTGTCGCTAACTAAAACCATTTGCTGGTTGATTTCTTTCAAGAAACCTTTACTCACCATTGTTTGTATAAAAATAATTAATGAATCATAAAAACCGTCTACATTTAAAATAGCAATTGGTTTTTTATGGAGTCCGAGTTGTGCCCAAGTCAGCATTTCAAAAAATTCTTCCAAAGTTCCAAAACCTCCCGGAAGTGCAATTACGCCATCGCACAAATCGTTCATTTTGGTTTTTCTTTCGTGCATACTTTCTACCAAAATCAATTCTGTCAGACCCTCATGGGCAATTTCCTTAGATTTCAAAAAATGAGGAAGTACGCCAATTACTTTACCTCCTTCATTTAAAACGCCATCAGCAACAGCGCCCATTAATCCTACGTTTGCGCCACCATAAATTAATTCTATATTTTGTTTTGCTAAAGTTTTACCAAGTTGCGTTGCTTGTGATTTATAAATTTCATCTGAGCCATTGCTCGAACCGCAGAACACCGTTATTCTTTTCATAAATATTCTTTTGAAAGTGTATTACAAAGATAGTTATGCTCTCGCAATGTTATAACCAATTCTATAAATCGTATAAAATAGATTATTGAAAATTCATGAAATTTGAATTATACAAAACGAAAAAAAAATTGACATGACTAAATATGATAAATATATATTCGGATTTCTTTTTGCCATTTGCATGGTAATGATTTTTGCCTGCAAGGATAATTCAACAAATGCTGCAGAAGCGCCACAGACAAATGGCACTGCAATTGATAAAACTTATACGAGTGAAGGAACTATAAGTTCAGGATCAAAAGATACTATGAATGACCATACAAATGGAATTCAGACCGATTCATCTTTGCGAACACAAGGTGAGGTGCCGGTAAAAGGGGAAACGGTAAGCAATGCTAATAAGGAATAAATAGCACTAATTAAAACTCTATATAAAAAACTCCCGATTGCTATGCAGTCGGGAGTTTGCTTTTATAAAATTATTTAATTATTCTTTTATAAATTTTTGAGAAGATGTTGCACCGTCAGTATTTTTTAAAACTACGATATAAGTGCCTGCAGCTAAGTTTTGCACATTGATAGTGTTGTCTGTTATCTTCGTTTGTAATGAAGATCTTCCGTTTAAGTCAAAAATATTTGCCTCAATTATTTGTGAATTTGTGTCTCTTAATTTGATATTGATGACATTTTTTGCTGGATTTGGATATAAAGAAAATAGACTATTTTGATTTTCAGCGACTCCCAGGGTTGAGCCTTCAGTTAATATTAGCATTTGATTTGGTTCTGGATTTAGAACAGTATCGATAATTCCTGATGGCCACTTAATTACTACTTTTTCTATTGCAGTTGCTTCGCCAATTCCAAAATGCGCATTTAAAGAACTCATGTATCTAAAGCCTTCTCCACTTCTAATGTCACGAATTTGTTTTCCCCAAGCGCCATAAAGTTCAATTCTTGCACCAATTCCATTGCTATTGCTTTGAACTCCTTCTAAGGCAATTTTTAGCCATTTATTATTATTCGGAATTGCATAGCGAACTGTTGATCCGTTTAAAAAATCTAAGAATCCATCATTATTTAAATCGCCAACCGGACCTACGCTAATACCGCTGTAACTTACGGGTGCAAAAGTGCCATTACCTTGGTTAAACATTATTTTGCCACCGCCACCAAGTACATCTATATAACCGTTATTGTCAAAATCATAAGCAATATTGTCAATATTTACAGATGTATTTGTATCCCATCCAGAACCAGCTGTGATGTTAGTGAAGGCTTCTTCAGTGCTGTTAGAAGTATCAAGATTGTTTCTGAAATATCTGTGAGTTCCTGCACTTGCGGTAATGATAATATCCATATCGCCATCATTATCAAAATCTGCTATTGCTGATGACCATGTTTGTATTGGTGTCACATTAATTTGGGCAAGCGCCGAAATATCTGTAAAAACTCCGTTTCCATCATTTCTGTGAAGTTCGCAAGCAGGTCCTGAACATTTCGAAATAAAAACATCTGAATCTCCGTCATTGTCAAAATCTGTCCAAAGTGTTGCGTAATTTCCGCCAATTGCACCAATTCTCATTGCGCCAGGTGTAACTGTAGATTGATAATAAGTCAACCCGCCTGCACCGTCATTAAGATAATATACATTTGGAGCAATATCGTGACAAGAAAACACATCAAGATTTCCGTCGTTATTTAAGTCTACAAAGTTTGTTCTTTGGCAAAAAATGTATTGTCCTGGAGTGTAATTGCTATAGGCTGTTCCAGAGCTATTTGAACTCCATATAGTTAATCCGTCGTTGGCTCCTAAAATAAGATCGTTATAGCCATCTTTATTATAATCTCCTGCAGCAATGCTCCAATAAGGCATTTTGCTTATTCCAGTTATTGGAAAATCTGTTGTCGTAAAAGTGCCAGATGTTGCTTGAAAATTGATTCTTAAATTGTTATCACTAACACCAACTATATCATCTTTATGGTCCTTATTCATGTCAACAATACAAGAATTATAAGAGCTGTTAACAGACGCAAGCGTTTGTGTAGTGTAAGTAATAGGCGTTGCTGCCGGTGGAATAAAAGGATTTTGTACTAACTGAAAAGAAAATCCTGTAGACTGATATTTATTGTCAAATACAATGTAATAAGTTGTGCCTGCGACAACATCAAAAGATTTAGTTGATAAATAAGAATTAGAATTTCCAGAATTACAATTAATTATACCTGAATCATCGTCGCCAGTAAGGCATGTTAAACTTCCGCAAACTCCAGTATAAATATGAAAACGAGTGTCTTTGCAGATATTAATTTCTAAATCAGTAGTGACTGTTGCAGTATAATTTTCAGTCGGAGTATAAGAATACCATTCCGCAGCGGTTCCTAATCCAGCTCCAAAGCAGGATGTTGTTATCGGAGATCCGTTAATTGCGTCAATTGCATAAGTACCAGCCGTAACGGCAACTGCTTGGCTACAGGAGTTTTGGGCAAAAGAGGCATTAGCTCCTAAAATAAAAATAAACAATAAAGTAATTTTTTTCATTTTCTATGGGGTGTTAAGTAGTTAAGTATTCAGTTAATTAAGGACAATCTCTTAAGGAATTAATCCATTCTTCTATCAAGTCTACACCTTCTTGATGTATTATTGTTCTTCCGTGCAATGGCATTCTGTAGGCTTCATTTGTAGTGTTTAATCTGTGATAAAGCATTGATCTTTGCGTGCTTCCAGGATTTACAATTTGGTCTAGAGCTCCATCAAATTCTTGCATATCTTGCGTTGGAACACAAACCCCCATATTTGTTAAACCTAGCCCATTTGCAAGGCCAGTTTCATTAAAAGCAAAACGCATTGGCCGATAATCACAATGGTGATCACTTTGATGGCAATGTGCACAATTTATATCCACATAAGATCTTGCTCTTAGTTCAACAGATTTTGTGAGGTCATTGTAATTTACAGCGGTGTTTTGCTCGCTTGGCAAGCTAAAATTATTCTGAAGATAGCCAACTTGAACCCATTTTGTTAATTGATTTACAGTTGTTGTGCCATATGTTTTGTTGAAATTTAAGTTTTGTGGTTTTATTCCAATTGGTACATTTATGGTAGTTATGACTCCATTTTCCACATGATTAGTTTTATGGCAAATTATACATTGAACTTCATTTGGAATTCTATAGCGAGCACTTTTGGTAACATTATTTTCGTCTTTCCATGAAATATCAGTGTAGCTTCCTTCTAAATCATAAATAGCTTCTGTTTGTTCAGCATTCCATACATAATTCGCAAATATCCATCCTGTAGATTTGCGAATCATAACTCGAGTTTCTATAATTCTCGTTCCACCGACCGGCGTTATATTTTGAACATTTTCATAATAAAAAGTTTTTATAAGAGCTGCGCCAACCGGAAGGTCTAATATTTTTTCATCTCCATTAAAGGTTCCTTTTGATCCGCTTGGTAGCCAAACAAATCTCTTTTTATGAGCATAATCAGTAAAAAGTGCGCTAGCAGGTTCATACGGAAGCACATTCAGCGAAGGATTTTGATTTTTCATGTCACCATCAAAAAAATGGTAATCTGATAATTTAGCGAAAGGAACTTGTGTTAAATCGACATTTACAGGAGAAACAGGTGGCAACGGAATATATTCTGACTCATTTGAATCATCAGTTCCACAAGATAAAAAGGTTAAAAAAAGCAGTAATAGTGAGCATTTAACACTAAAGTAATTTTGTTTCATAGGTTATTTGTCAAGTATTTAGGAAAAATATTCGTAAATATATGACAAAAGACAAAATAAAATTATTTTATGGTAAAATTTATGTGTTAAAATTGTAAAATTGGATATTTTTTATAAATTGATTTTTATATTTAATTTCTCAATATTTTTCAAAGATTCTTCAGACATATAATCAAATTTTTGCTCTAATTCTTTGTGCTGTTTCTTAAATTCTATGCGCCTTAAAGCTTCACAAAAGCGTCTTACTTCTTCAGAATTTATTAAAGTTAGTCTTGGCACGATTACATTCTTTCCTGCAGTATCCTTGGCAACCATTGTAAAATAAGAAGAGTTGCAATGTTTTATTTTTCCGGTTTGGATATTTTCTGCAGTAACTCTGATTCCGATGACCATAGAACTATTTCCTACATAATTAACTGATGCTTTTAGAGTTACCAGTTCTCCAATTTCAATGGGATTTAAAAAATCAACAGTATCAACAGAAGCAGTAACGCAATAAGATCCTGAAAATTTTGAACCGCAAGCAAAGGCGATTTGATCCATTAATGATAAAAGATAGCCTCCATGTATTTTGCCACTGAAATTTGAGTGCGATGGAAGCATTAATTCTGAAATGCTGATTTTTGAAGATTTTACGGTTTTAAATTCCATAATAATATTTTTTGTAGTTGTTTAAAGTTCAGTTTCGTCAGCCTCAGCTCTTTTTAGAATATTTTCTGGCAAAGACTTTTTAGCTTTGGCTCCCATCTTTTTGAGTTTTTCAACACTCGAGATAAGATTTCCTTTTCCGTCTAGAAGCTTATTCATTGCGCCTTGATATTCTGTTTTTGCTTCATCCATTTTCTTGCCAATTTTCACCAAATCAGTGACAAAACCTTCAAATTTGTCATATAATGCTCCAGCTTGGCGCGCAATTTCAAAAGCATTTTCCTGCTGTTTTTGATTACTCCACATGCTGTCAATAGTTCGCAATGTCGCTAAAAGTGTCGACGGCGTGACGATGACAATGTTTCTCTCAAAAGCTTTGTTATATAAAGTAGTGTCTTCATTTAATGCAATTGCAAAAGCGGGTTCTATTGGAATAAAAAGCAATACAAAATCAGGACTTTCAATTTGATATAAATCATGGTAATTTTTTTCTCCCAATTGTTCTACATGGCGACGAATCGAGTTTACATGCTCTTTCATAAAAATAATTTTCAGAGCATCATCTTCCTCATTAGTATATTTTTCATAGGCAACTAAGGAAACTTTTGAATCCACAATCATTTTTTTTCCATCTGGCAAATTAATCACAACATCTGGAAAAACTCTCAACCCTTCTTCATTAGTAAAACTTTGCTGTACATGATATTCGCGTCCTTTTTCCAATCCAGATTTTTCTAATACTCTTTCTAAAATGAGCTCGCCCCAATTTCCTTGCATTTTGCTGTCACCTTTTAAGGCTTTGGTTAAGTTGAGCGTTTCCTTGCTCATTTGTTCGTTCATCTCACGAAGGCCAAGAATTTGTTGACGCAATGCAGCATGATAATCAATGCTTTCTTTGTGAGTATCTTCAACTTTTTTTTCAAAAAGTTGTATTTTATCTTGCAACGGCGAAAGAATATTTTTCATATTCTCTCGATTTTGTTCTGTGAATTTTGATGATTTTTCTTCTAATATTTTATTGGCAAGGTTTTCAAATTCCTTTGTAAATTTGTCTTGCAGTTGTTCTACTTCTTGCTTCTGTTCTTTATTCCTTTCCCAAAGATTTTCAAAATCAGCTTCTTTTTTTGAAAGCTGAATTGCAAGAACTTCTTTTTCAACTCTAAGATTTTCTCTTTCTAAAATAATTTGTTGCAATTGTTTTTCAGCCAAAATAGAATTCTGTTGATTTTGAATTTTCAATTGGTCGATTTGAGTATGGAGTCCGTTTAATCTTTCTTCAAGACTTGCTTTTTGTAATTTTATGGTTGATGAAGCAATTAATTTGCCTATCAAAATTCCGATAGCAAGTGCAATTACAAAAGAAGCTAATGGTATAATTATTTCGGTCATTTTAAATTTTATTAAAAGTAAATATAAGCATTATTTATGCCTGAATATGGGCGCCGGTAAAACATTTGATTTTTAGAAATCATCAAATTAATTTTCAGATTATTAGCTCCAAAAAAGAGAAATGTTGTATTTCATCGATTATTTTGAACTTTCATCGGATTTTTTTCGTAAATGTATTCATTAACTATACTATTGTATAAAAATATATGTTTATGGCAGAAATACAATCAATAAGACAGATAAAAAGAACTGGAAAAAGTTTTGGTTTTTTTGCTTCTATTTTTCTTAAAAGTTTAAAAATTATTTTTAGATCCGATAGAAAAATTAAGATGATTCATGCGAGTTTTTCAAACAAAAAACTTCATAATTCTACTTTCATTAAATTCAGATTCAGAAATGCTTTATGGTATGAATTTGAAAATGTCAATACAGATAAAAGAGAATTTTCAATTCCAAAAACAGGATTTTTAGAAAGACGAACGCTTATTGTTCATGGTTTTTTTGCTTCAAAAAAATATATTCTAACTTTCGATGAAACATTACAATTTGAAAAAAGAATTAAGTTTTGTCAAGCTGCAGAAAACATTGAAATTTATAATGAACATCCAGCTTACGCTTCTGGATTATTGATCAGAAATTAAATTAATCATTTGCGGTATTTAAAAAATCAAGCTATATTTAGGTTATAAAATTTAAAAATAGCTCAAATGGAAATTCAAAATTACAAGAATCACATTCGATTTTATCCACCACATCACTTTGTGTTTTATCCAATAATGCTCATTCTGCTAGGGATAAGCATTTATTTTTGTATTTCAGACGAAGATTTGCGCAGTATTTGGATTTTTATAAGTATTTTAAATCTTGTAATAACTTTGCTGGCTTTTATGTTACGCCAGCATTATGCATTGACACTCCAAAATAGAATTGTTAGATTAGAATTACGCTATCGTTATTTTACGCTTACAAACGAAAGGCTAGAGTTGTTAGAAAATAATCTTTCTGACAGCCAATTTTTTGCTTTGCGTTTTGCGCCTGATGAAGAACTTCCTAATTTAATAAAAAGAGCAATCAGTGAAAATCTTTCTGGAATTGAGATTAAGAAGAGCATTAAAAATTGGAAAGGTGATTATGAAAGAGTCTAAAAATTAAAGTTTAACAAACAATTCACGTCATTTCTAATCTTACAAAAGCAAGTTTTTGTAGCTTTACTCTAGGCTATTTATTACTTAAACTTAAAAGCTATGTTCACAACTCACTGGTCAATTGACCCCGATCATTCAAATATTGACTTTAAAATTCGTCACTTGCTGATTTCACATGTTTCTGGTTCATTTAAAATTTTTAATGGAAAAATGACAACCCAAAATGATAATTTTGAAACTGCCGAAATTAAAGTTTATATTGATGTTTATAGTTTTGATACAAATAATATTGAACGTGATGAACATCTAAAATCCAAAGATTTTCTTGATGCAGATAATTTTCCCGAGATTAAATTTGAATCTACAAATTTGAAAAAAGTTGAAGGCGATAATTATAAATTGACAGGAAACATAGCAGTAAAAGGAATTACAAAAGAAATAGTTCTTGATGCTGTTTTTGGTGGCCAAGCCAAAGATGGTTTTGGAAAAATGAAAGCAGGATTTGAAATTTTAGGAAAACTAAATAGAAGTGATTTCGGAATTGAAGCAGATGATGTCAATGAAACCGGACATTTGGTCATTGGTGAAGAAGTCAAAATTTACATCAATATTGAATTTGACAAAGAAGAAGATTGATTTTAAAACATAGTAATAATAAAAAACAGGCCTCTTTAGCCTGTTTTTTATTATTTATTTATCATCATCAAGATTAATGTTTCCTCTGTCTTTTTTGTTTTCGGGATGACTAGAATGATAACGATTGGGATCAATATCTGAATTTTTGTCTCGATTTTCTGGATTTTTTTTACTTTTCAAATTTTCTCCAGAAGTTGTCGTTTCTGAATCATAATTTTCTACATCTCGGGCTCTTTTCACCACATCACTATTGCCATCTTTATCTTTATCAACTTCAGTTTTCAATTTTTCCTTTGACGGATTATAATCCTCTGGCAGGTTTTTGCCACTAAAACCTTCGTTTGGTTCGCTTTTCTCTGAATCTTGCTCGCCATTCCCTTTTTTATTTTCTAAATCTTTATTGTTTTCTGATGGTATCATAATTTTGAATTTTAAATCAATAGTTAATTTACAGCTATAAAAATCAAAAAACTATTGGTTTAACATTGCTTTAATTTCTAGTAAAATTCAAAAGGATAATAGTAAATTTGCCTAAAATTATTCCATGTCAAATCATAAGCATTTCCTCATTCATAAACCTTACGGCTATCTCAGCCAATTTATTTATGAATTGAAACGAAAGAAAAAGCTTTTGGGCGAATTGCATGAATTTCCAGAAGGAACAATGGCAATCGGTCGCCTGGATGAAGATTCTGAAGGATTATTGCTTTTAACAACAGACGGAATGATGAGCGAAATTGTTCGGAGCAAAAAAGTTAGCAAAGAATATTATGTGCAAGTTGACGGAATTATTACTGAACAAGCCATTGAAAAATTAAAATCAGGTGTAGAAATTGGTTTTGATGGCAGAAAATATATTACGATTCCTTGTGAAGCTTTCAAGATTGAAATTCCGAATTTCGCACCGCGATCTAAGAAAATTAGAGACGAAAGACATGGACCGACAAGCTGGCTTTCGATAATTTTAAATGAAGGAAAATTCAGGCAAGTACGCAAAATGACTTCAGCTGTTGGTTTTCCAACCTTGAGATTGGTTCGAGTGAGAATTGGAAATGTTTATTTGAATGATTTGAAGTCAGGTGAAGTTGTTGAAGTTGAAAATTTAGAAATTTAATCAAAAAAATCCATGTTAAATATAGTTTTAGTAGAACCAGAAATTCCAAATAACACAGGAAATATAGGCCGTTTATGCGTTGGAACCGGAAGCAGATTGCATTTGATTCATCCTTTCGGATTTCAAATTACTGATAAAAACCTGAAGCGTTCTGGGCTTGATTATTGGGTACATTTAGATTGGTTTGAATATCAAAACGTAGAAGAATGGATGGCGAAAATTCCTGATTTGTCAAGAGTTTTCTTGTTCAGTTCCAATACTGAAAAATCTTATTTGAAACAAGAATTTCAAGATGGCGACTGGCTGGTTTTTGGTAAAGAATCTGTTGGTTTGAGCCAAGAAGTTTTAGCGAAATTCAAAAATCATCTGACGATTCCAATTTCTCCTTTAGTAAGAAGCTATAATTTGGCAAATTCAGTTGCTTTTGCCATAGGAGAAGCAAAAAGACAAATTTCAATCTAAAACTTAAAGATTTAGAAAAGGTTTCTTTAAATTTGGGTATGATAGATAAATCCCAACTTCGCAGTACAATTTTTAGGCATCTTGACGGTTTGGCTGTTGCTCCAGTTGCCATTTCGTTGAAAAATAAAGGTATAATTCAATATATTTTAGACAATAAAAAAGTTACATTATCAGAGCTTTCTTCACATTTTAATGCGAATGAAGGTTACTTAAATGTTGGACTAAGAGTTTTAGGCTCACAAGGATTTTTAAATTACAATCTAGATAATGCATCTCAGGAAATTTCAATTTCATTGAATTCAAAAAGTGAAATTGCATTTTCATTATTTTATTTGTACAAAGATGTTGTAGAATTACTTCAATTTTCAGCACAATTTCATCCGCGTATTTTTGAAGACGAGCCTTTTGAAAAATTGAATTTGATTTTTGAAAAATATAAAACTAATTACGGAATTGTATTTTCTGAAAATGAACAAGTTTTAGAAATTCAAAATCAGATTTTAAAACACATTGAAGGTTTTCTCGTTGCTCCAACAATTGTCAGATTAGCGATGAACGGAATGTTTCATAAATATTTTATGGAGACTTCTTTTAAACCAGATGAATTTCATAAATCTCCGGAAAGCTTTAAAAAAATATTAGATTTCTTTGTGCATTTAGGTTGGTTTTTAGAAAAAAATGAGAACTATCAATTTACTGAAACTGGTTTGTTCTTCGCAAAACGGGCAAGCGCTTATGGCGTTACAGTTTCCTATCTTCCTACTTTTGCAAAGATTGATGAATTGATGTTTGGGGATCCTACAATTTTAAGAATGGTTGGCGATGGTGAAAATGAACTTCACGTTGATAGAGAAATGAATGTTTGGGGAAGTGGTGGCGCACATGACACTTATTTTAAAGTTATTGATGAAATTATTGTCAAAATGTTTAATCTTCCAATTCATGAACAGCCAAAAGGAATTTTAGATATGGGTTGTGGAAACGGCGCATTTTTGCAACACATTTTTGAAGTAATCGATAGGCAAACTTTGCGTGGGAAAATGCTTGACGAGCATCCGTTATTTTTAGTTGGAGCAGATTATAATCAAACAGCTTTAAAGGTTACAAGGGCTAATTTAATCAAGGCTGATATTTGGGCAAAAGTGATTTGGGGTGATATTGGTCGACCTGATTTGTTGTCAAATGATTTAGAAGAAAATTACAATATCGATTTAAAAGATCTTTTAAACGTAAGGACTTTTTTAGATCACAATAGAATTTGGGAAGATCCGAAGGAAATTTCTCAAACAAGAAACAGTGAATCAACAGGAGCTTTTGCTTTTAGAGGAAAACGAATCAGTAATAATCTTGTAGAAGATAATTTGTTAGAACATCTTGCAAAATGGTCTCCATATGTGAAAAAATTCGGATTGTTGCTAATTGAATTGCATACAATTGATCCATTTCTAACTGCTAAAAATATAGGAAAAACAGCTGCGACAGCATATGATGCAACACACGGTTTTTCTGATCAATATATTGTTGAAATTGATGTGTTTAATAAAATTGCTGGAGAAGCCGGATTGTTTGCTGATTCAAAGGTATTCAAGAAATTTCCCGATTCCGAAATCGCAACTGTAAGTATAAACTTGCTAAAGGGAGAATAGATTAATTTCTATAACTAGCAGTAGATCTATAAAATGAGCCTAAAATAATATTCACAGTTCGGTCCATAGAAGGCTTTACTTCCTCAAAACCTTCTTTTAATTTTCCATCTGAAGTGAAATAATCAGCCAAAGTTGATTCAAGAATTGTCTTTTTGGTATAAATTTCTGTCACTTTAAAGTTAGCGGAATATTTATTGCCGTTTTTAGTGATTTTAAGCTGATATTTTACTTTGTGAGGAAAACTTTCACCACGATTTGTATACAAAAAAGCATTGTCTCTAAAAGCATCAATTGTCAATGAATTCTCGGTAACTTCGGTGATGTCATATTCGCCACGAGAAAATTCTCCAATCCAAAGTCTTGCACCATCAACGAATTTTTCGTTTGTCATTGGCTTTATATTTTCTTCCACCGGCGGAAAAGTTCCGTTTGGCAGAAGTTCTGATTTTGACTGTGCGAAGGAAAGAATTGTCGTAAAAAATAATATAAAAGTGTAGAAATTTTTCATGTTTTTGTGATTGAGATCCTAACAAAGATAGCGCATGAAGTTCTAATTTTATAAGTTCTTAAAGATAAATTTAGCTTTTTCTTGGTCAAAAGAGATGTTTTCATCTTCAAACAAAGAATTCAGAATTCCCTCTTTAATTAAGTTTTCTGGAGTATCTTGAATGGCTTTTTGAGAATTCATAACAATCATTTCATCGCTCAATTGTAAAGCCAAATCCAAATCATGCGTTGAAAACAGAATTGCTTTGTTTGTTTCTAAAGCTAATTTTTTTAGTAATTTCAATAATGAAACTTTATGCAATAAATCTAAATGAGTTGTTGGCTCATCTAAAATAATTAATGGAGTGTCTTGAGCCAAAGCTCGGGCAACCAAAACTTTTTGCAATTGTCCGTCGCTGATTTCATAATGTTTTTTTGCAGAAAGAAAACTAATCTTGGTCAATTCAAGTGCTTCATTTACTTTGCAAATATCTTCGGAAGTTAATTTTCCAATCCAATTTGTATATGGCTGTCTTCCTAAAGAAACTAACTCAAAAACGGTCAAATTGCTCGGGGGCAAATTTTCTGTCAAAACGATGCTTAATCGTTGCGCCAATTCCATAGAATTAAATTTTGAAATTACTTTTCCATTCAAAAAAACATTTCCAGACAAAGGTTTTTGGATTCCGGTTAAAGTGCGCAATAAAGTAGATTTTCCTATGCCGTTTGCTCCAATCAGAGCAATTAATTTCCCGGAATTTAAGGAAATAGAAATATCCGAAGCGACGATATTTTTTACTTTTTTGGAAATATATCCAATTTGTAGATTTTCTGAATAGAGTATAGTTTTCCTGTTTTCCATTACATCATGAATTTACGTTTTCTGACTAAGAGCCAAACCACAATTGGTGCTCCGATAATAGAAGTTATGGCATTGATTGGTAATGTAAAATCACTTCCTGGCATTTGTGCAATAGTGTCGCATAGAAGCAAAATTATTGCGCCTAAAAGCAAAGTGCTCCAGAATAAAATATAATGGTTGCTGGTTTGAAAAATTATCTTTGAAATATGCGGAACAGCCAAGCCTAGAAATGCAATTGGTCCAGCAAAAGCAGTAATGCTTCCTGCTAAAATGCTGGTTGCGATAATTATTAGTAATCGTGTCTTCTTGAAATTGATTCCTAAACTTCTGGCATATTTTTCTCCTAATAATAAAGCGTTCAAAGGTTTTATGCAGAAAGCGCTTAAAAGTAATCCGACGAAACAGCAAATTGAAAGAATATATATGTTTGTCCAAGATTGGTTTCCTAAGCTTCCTAGCGACCAAAAAGTAAATTTTTGCAATTCTTCAGCAGAACTGAAATAGGTGAGAACGCCGATAATTGCATTGGTAAAACTACCAAACATTAATCCGACAATCAAAATCGCCATGGTGTCTCTAATTCGTTGAGAAACTGCTAAAACTGCCAATAAAACCAAGGAACTTCCTAAGCAGGAAGCTAAAACCATTCCGTAAGAAGAAAGAAAAAACTGATTTAAAACTGGAGGTACAAATCCGGCACCTAAAACTACGAAAGCAACACCCAGGCTTGCTCCGGAACTCAGTCCCAAAACGTCTGGCCCAGCCAACGGATTTCTGAATAAGGTTTGCATTAATAAACCGCTGACCGATAATCCCATTCCGACTAAAATAGCAACAAAAGCTTTTGGAAAGCGGTAATTCCAAAGTATAATTTCCCAAGAATTTTTGCTCGCCTGACCGCCGGAAAGCGAACTCACAACATCTTCCATAGGAATATTTACAGAACCCAGACTGATGTTCAGCAAAAAGCAGATTACTAATAAAAATAAAAATCCGATGAAAAAAAATGTATGTTTCTTATTGTTCAAAATTTCTTATTTTAATCTTTCAAAAAAGACAAATTCATGATCTTTCAAAACTTCTGGATGCATGATTTTTATCAAATCTTTCAATATCAAATCAGGTCGGTTTGGCGCTAATTCATAATATAAAACACCGCCTGTTTTTCCTTTTTTAGCACTGAAAGAATACACTTGTTTGTTTCTAAAAGCTTTAAAATACTTATAATTCGAATTCGCATCTGACATTTCCTTTAAGGATGTAAATTGGGCTGGTCCAATCCAAAAATCAGCATTTTCTGCTTTTTCCAAAACTGTTTCAAATGATAGCGAAAGGCTTCCTGTTTCTGAAGTTTCATCCCAAAGATATTTTGCACCAGCATCTTTTAAAAATAATGCGCCCCAACTTTTTCCACCTGGCAAATACCATTGGTCTTGATAGATTGCACCACTAAAAACCGTTGGAAATGACTTTGCTGTTTTGACTAAGGCCAAAGCATTGTTGTATTCTTTTTCTACTTTTTCAAACTCAGAATTTGCTTTGTCATCCAAGTCATATAAGGCTCCGAAAAACTTGATCCATTCTGCTTTTCCCAGAGGAGTTTGTTCTGTCCAATCGCCATTATAAACTACTTTCAAACCGCTTTTCTGTAAGTTTGAATAGTCTTTATTTTTGTCATCAATGCTATAACCAACGATCGCTTCGGGTTGCAAATCAATTAGAACTTCGGTATTTAAGTTTTGATTTATACCAATTTCTTTTACTTTTTTGGCATTAATTAAATTTCTAGTTTTTTCTGAAGAAATATAATCAGTGTTTGGAAAACCGACAAGCGTGTTTTCAACGCCAAGCATTTCTAACGAAGGAATGTGTGTTGTCGAAGTCACCACAACTGACTTTATTGGAATCTGAATTTGCGCATAATTTTTCAAGCTGTCAGGAATAGAAACTCCCTTTTTATGCAAAATATAAGTGAATGCTTTCTTTGCATTTGGCCACGGATTGGAAACTTTTATAATAGAAAAATCATCATATTTATAGATTTCTAAACCTTTTGCATGTCGAACAGAATTTTCTGTTTTTGATTTGGCAACACTTTCTATTGCTGAATTTTCTTTACAGGAAACTGCAAATATCAAAAATAAAACTGCGGTATATTTTAAGAACAATGCTTTCATAAAAAAGTTTTTGTGGAGACAGCAAAGATAAAAGTTATTGTGCTATACTAACATTTTGATTAAAAATTTGTCTTAGAAATTACATTCAAGTAACTAGGAAGTAAAATTCATTATCAATAATTTTTTTATCAAGTTAGTTACAAAAAATGCATTTTTCATAATATTTAATCCAAATCATTTATATTTGCACCCGAATTGAGGTTGTGATTTTGATTATCGTAAATCACATTAAAAGGGAATTTGGTTCAAAACCAAAGCTGTTCCCGCAACTGTAAGCTATCAAGCTCGCTGTTATCTACAAAACCACTGTCGTAAATTTTAGATTTATGATTTCAGATTTAAGGGTTTCCTAAATCAAAAATCTTAAATCCTAAAATTAGATGGGAAGGTAAACAGCAAGACGCAAGCCAGGAGACCTGCCTTTTTTTTTAATCAACATCAAACCTTCGGGAAAAAAGGTTTAGAAATTATGACTTTTAAAAAGCTATTTTTAGTTACTATTCTTTTCGTATGCCAATTTGCTTTGGCACAAAACGACAGCATCTACTATTTAAAAACGGTTGAAATTTCTGATTCTCAACTTAAAAACTTCTCTGATTCTCAATCTGTTCAACAACTTTCAGATTCGATTATTACTAAAAATCAGGCGTCGCTGACTTCGCTTTTGAACTACAATACGGTAATTTATTTCAAGGAAAATGGTTTGGGAATGGTTTCTTCGCCTTCATTTAGAGGAACTACCGCACAACAAACAGCAGTAATTTGGAATGGAATTAACATCAATTCTCAACTTTTAGGGCAGACTGATTTTAATACTATAACGACTAGAGATTTCAAAAATATCACGGTTCGTGCGGGTGGAGGAAGTTCGATTTATGGAAGCAGTGCCATTGGCGGAAGTATTCACTTGAATAATGATTTGAGTTTTAAACAAGATTTTTCGAATGAACTTCGCCTAAACTATGGAAGTTTTAATACTGTCGGAGCCAATTATAAAGTAAATGTTTCTGATGAAAATTTTAGTTTTCAGGCAAGCATAACTAGAAATAGTTCAGATAATGATTATGATTATGTCGGTTCTGAAGACAAAAATCTAAACGGAGAATATTACAATACTACTTTTAATATTGCGACAGGTTATAAAATAAATAGCAATAACTACTTGAAATTATACAGCCAAGTTTTTGATGGAGAAAGACACTTCTCTTTAATTTTTCCTTCTGAAATCAGAACGAAATACCAAGATTTGAATTCCAGAAATTTATTGGAGTGGGATAGTTTCTTTGGGAAATTTACTTCTAAAGTTAAACTGGCAGCTTTAAAGGAAAAGTATAAATACTTCGGAAATATTGAGTCTGACCGATATACTTTTGGAGAAGTCGAAACTTATGTTGGGAAATATGATCTTACTTTTGATCTTAATAATGACATTAAGCTGAACGCTATTTTCGATTATTTACAGAACAAAGGTAAAGGTTCAGATATTAAAAATGAACAGCGAAATATTGGTTCTGGAAGTTTGCTTTTTAAGCATATTCTGACTCAGAAATTTACTTATGAATTGAGTATCCGAAAAGAATTTACTGATAATTATAAAAGTCCGGTTTTATTTTCTGTCGGAACTAATTTTGCTGTGGCTGACTTTTATACACTGAAATTAAACGGTTCAAAAAACTTCAGAGTTCCGACTTTCAATGATTTGTATTGGCAACCTGGCGGCAATGAAAATTTGAAGCCAGAATCTTCTTATCAGTTAGAATTGGGCAATGATTTTCACTTTAATGACTTCAAAATTTCCTTGACAGGATATTATATTGATATTGAAGACATGCTTCGCTGGCTTCCGAGAGGCTCGTTTTGGTCACCAGAAAATACACAAAAAGTGAGAACTTATGGCGGAGAAGCCATTTTAAATTGGAAAAAAAGTTTTGGGAATCACCATTTTCAAGTAAATGCAACTTATGCATACACTGTTTCTGAAGATATGGAAATGAAAAAACAGCTGATTTATGTTCCTTATCACAAAGCGACTTCTTCAGTGGCGTATTCTTGGAAAAAACTTTCGGCAGATTACCAATTTTTATATAATGGCGAAGTTTTTACGCAATCTGACAATAATCCAAGATATAATATTGATGCTTATTTTGTAAATAATGCTTCTTTATATTATGATTTTGGAAGAAAAAAATCCTATACGCTTGGATTTCAAGTACTGAATCTTTTTAATGAAAAATATGCCAGCGTTGAAAGTCGTTTCCTGCCCGGAAGAAATTATAATTTGTATCTAAACTTAAAATTTTAATATATGAAAAAGTTAACTAAAATTTTCTTATCTCTTTTTGCAAGTGCTTTATTTTTAACGTCTTGTAGTAGCGATGATAATTCAAATTCAGAATCACTTGGCGCTTATGACAACGGAACTTTTGTTTTAAATGAAGGAAATACGACGACTTCAACAAGTTCGATCACATTCATCAGCAATTCAGGAGCTGTGGAACAAGATGTCTATAAAAATGTAAATCCAAGTGGTGTAGCTCTTGGAACTTACCTTCAGTCTATGTTTTTTGATGACACAAGAGCCTATATTATTTCTGGTTCAGCCAATAAAATTACTGTTGTAGATCGTTATACTTTTAAATTTATTGCCACGATTGCTACAGATTTTGCAAATCCAAGATACGGCGCTGTTGCAAACGGGAAAGCATTTGTTACGAATTCAGGAGCTGATTGGGATTCAGGAGCCGATGATTTTTTAACTGTAATTAATCTTACCGATTTTGCAACTTCTAAATTAGACATAAACACGTTTACAGAAAAAATTACCGAAGAAAACGGAAAAATTTATGTAGGAAATGGATATTATGGTTTTGGAACTACTGTCACTGTGGTAAATCCAAATTCAAATGTAGTTGAAAATGTAATCGAACTTGGATTTTCACCAAACTCATTTGAAGAAGAAAACGGTGTTTTGTATGTTTTAGGATCTGAAAAATTAGGAAAAATTAATCTTTCAAGCAATACACTTTCAGGAACTCCAATCGTAGTTTCTTCTTCTTTTGAAGCAAAAAATCTGACTATTGAAGATGATAAGATTTATTACACAATTGATAAATCTGTTTATGTAATGAATTTGACTGCTACATCTGCACCAACTACGCCACTTCTTACTTATAATTCTACTTCAGTATATGGCGCAATGTATGGATTTGCAGTAGAGAATGATAAAATTTATATTGCTGATGCCGGCAATTTTAGTGCTCCAAGCCAAATTTATATTTTCTCAACATCAGGATCATTATTAAACGCAGTAAACGTTGGCATTGGACCAAACGGTTTTTATTTTAACTAAATTTTTACCCCAAATTAATGAAAAAGAATTATTTTTTGAAATTATCTTTAAGCTTAGCTTTTTACTTTTCAGCAATCTCGATTTTTGCGCAAACAAGTTTTTCTGACGGAATTTTTGTTTTGAATGAAGGTGGAAGTCCGAACGGTGCTTCAATTTCTTTTATTTCAAGTGCTTCTCAAGTACAAAATAATATTTATGCGGCAGCAAATCCAACAGCTCCAAATATGGGAATTATTGGACAATCAATGAGTTTTCATGGAGATTTTGCTTACATTGTTTTGAATGTGTCAAATTCAATCAGAGTTGTTAATCGCTATACGATGGAACTTGTAACTACAATTAATACTGGATTAGCGAATCCAAGATACATGGCTTTTGTTGGGAACAAAGCCTATGTGACTAATTGGGGAGCTAGTTTTGGAGACGCTGGATTTCTTGCCATTATTGATTTAGCTACCAATACAGTGGAATCATCTGTTGCTTTAAGTTTAGGACAAGAAAAAATCTTAAATATTGATGACAAATTATATATTGCCCATAAAGGCGGTTTGGGGCAAAATAACAAACTTACTGTTTTTGATCCCATAAGCTTTACTTCTAGTGCTTTAACAGTGGGTGATATTCCAAATTCAATGGTTGAAAAAGATGGATATTTATATGTTTTATCTGAAGGAAATCCTTATTGGGCGCCACCACAAACTGATGGAAAGCTAGTGAAAATTAATCTTGCAACTAATGATGTGACTGATGTATTAGCTTTTCCAGGTCTTCATCCAGCAAATTTAAAACTTGATGGGGATTATTTTTATTTTAGTATTGATGCCGATGTCTATAAAATGAATGCTTCGGCTCCAGTTATGCCAACAACGCCGTTATTTTCACTGGAACCTCAAGGAGTTTATGGACTTTATGGAATGGATATTATTGAAAATAAAATTTATGCAGCAGATGCTGGAAATTATAGTTCTCCCGGAAAAGCATATGTTTATTCTACAGCAGGCGTCTTGCTGAATGATTTTACGGTTGGGGTAATTCCTAATAGTTTTTATAAAGCTGTGGAACAAAATCTTAATATTGATAAAAGTTCAATTACAAAACTTTCCGTGTATCCAAATCCAGCTTCAGATGTGTTTTTTATTAATACAAACGAAACAGCTACAGTGGCACTTTATGATATTTCTGGACGTTTGGTCAGAACACAAAATTATGCAGCTTCTGGAATTAGTATTGCTGATTTGAACACAGGAATTTATATGGCAGAAATCAGAATCGGAACGGCTAAAGAATTTAAGAAAATAATTAAAAAATAATTCTTTGAAAGCAATACTATCTTTACTATTTCTAACAGTGAGAATTGTTACGAATGCGCAAACTTACCCGCCAAATTTTGGTCAGCCGGGCTCAACGGCCATTCCGCCAACTGATTCACGTTTTGTGGCTTGGGCAACCGGTGCTACTGTTGAAAGAGGTTTTGTCAATATTTCAAATCCATCAATTGTCGCCAATGGAAGCAATCGCGCTTCTGTTGGGACTCCCGAAAACGCAACTGGACCAGCTAACGGTTCGATTGTAAGTTTGGGTGATTATGGAACGGCTATCTTGACTTTTGCGACTCCAATTATAAATGGAGAAAGTTTTGATCTGGCTGTTTTTGAAAACGGAGGTCCAGGTTTTCTAGAGCTAGCCTTTGTTGAAGCTAGTTCTGACGGAGTAAATTTCTTTAGATTTCCAGCACATAGTTTGACACAAACAGCAACTCAAATGGGAAGTTTTGGAACACCTCTAGCTGTAAATTTGAATAACTTGGCAGGAAAATATGGAAGCAACGGAACTCCTTTTGATTTAAGTGATATTTCTGATAATCCTTTGTTAGACAAGGAAAATATTACGCATATAAAAGTAATAGACGTTGTCGGAAATATTGATCCACAGTATGGAACGTATGACAGTTTTGGTAATATTGTAAATGAATCTTGGCCAACGCCTTTTAATTCTTGTGGTTTTGATTTGGATGCCGTTGGTGTTATTAATCAAAAATCTTTAGGTAATGCCACTTTTGAGAAAGCTACAGTTTTTTTGTATCCAAATCCGGCTCATGATAGAATTTATATCCAATCAAAAAATGTAGCAAACATAACAATTTATGATGTTTCAGGAAGAATTGTTACTGCAAGAAAAAGTATAGACTCTAATGGAATGGACGTTTCAAATTTAAGCAAAGGAATTTATGTTGCAGAAATAACTTCTGAAGAAATAACAACTTCATTGCGACTTGTAATTAAATAAATTTCAATCTCTATAAAAAAGCCGTCTGGGTTGTTTCAGACGGCTTTTCTTTAGTTATTTTCGTAAAATTTGATGTTTAAAGCTTCAAACGGAATTTCATCCAAATACAATTCATTTCCCAATGGACGTATTGATTTTGCATCTTTTATGACTTCATAGCTTTGATTAACATTTTGAATGCGTCGACCGCTTCTAGTAATTTGCTGAATTGCAATGCTAAGCAAAGGTTCATTTTCATTTCCTAAGCTTCCTAAATTTCCTAAATTTTCTTCATATAGTGTGGTTGGTGGAAGTCCTGTAGCATAATCTCCAAATCCAGCAGCATTTACCACCTTAAAACAAATCGGTTGCATTGCATAACGATGGCGTGTTGATCTTCCGCGGGCATTAAAAGTAGGAGAGTCATATAAAGTAATTGAACCTACATTTTTTCCAGTAGTTTTATCACCAATTTGGATGACATCAATATATGCTGATAATCCGTTGATTAATAGTTCGCTCGCAGAAGCTGATGCTTTTGAAGTCAGAACATAAACTTTTGGAAGGTTTAAACTGTTGATTCCCGTGTTTCCAATAGAATTTGTAAAGCGATTGATTAAACTTTCAGGATTATTCGTCTGAAAATAAGATTGGACCTTGGCATTCCATTGTTGTTTTGCAAAAACTTTTCCACTATTTTGACCATTAATCATGCTAGCCAAACGTGCAGCAGTATTTACAGAACCGCCAGAATTATATCTCAAATCAATAACTAAGTCAGTCACGCCTTGCCCAGAAAATTCTCCAAAAACTTCATTTAATTGAGTATCATAAGCAGTATAAAATCCATTATACATCAAATACCCAATTTTGTGTTGGTCATGTGCATAAACGTTATGCATCAAAATCGGATTTTCAGTTAATTGTGTTTTTGTCAAAGTCACTGATCTTCCATTAGGCGTTATATTACCGTTGTCATAATCAGCAAGATTTAAAGTATAGGTTTCTTGTGCTAACAATTGTGAATAATTTCTTGAAGCATAACGCAAAGGCACGCCATCAATAGCATAAAATATGTCGCCACGCTGAATTGCTTTCGTAGAGGCATCAGAATTGGGAATAATATAGCGAACCCAGCCAAAAACTTCATCTGAACCAGCAGTTTTTCTCGCTAATTGATAATCAATGCCATTATTTGTCGTGATGCCATTTAAAACACCTTCTAGAACCCTATAATCGCTATAAATTACGCTAAATCGATCGGTTATAGAATATTGGTGTAATAAATCACTAAATAGGCTTTCTGGAGTGCTATAGTTAGATAGAAAACCATTGAGTTCACCTTGATTATTGAATTTGTTGTCAGATAAATTTGGCACATCAGCTTGCCAATAGTAATATAAATTGAGCCCTTTCCAAACAAAATCATTTACTTTTAAATTATCAGGAACTTCAATGTCATCATAATCATCTTGGCATGAAAAGAATGTAAAAGCTCCAAAAAATAAGAGAATTGCAAGGGATAAGGTTTTTTTCATAAATCAAGATTTTGCTGCTCAGCATACTTTAATGTAACGTAAATTTAGCATATTTAGTTTTATTTTATTTTTTTTTGTAACAAAAAATAATGTGTCTCGTCTTCATTATATAACCGACCAATAAGTCACAATGAACCAAGTTGAATTTGTAAATCTGATTACTCCTTTTAAAGACAAAGTCTTTAGGCTGGCAAAGCGTCTGCTCGTCAGCACCGAAGAAGCGCAAGATGCAACGCAAGAAGTCTTGGTAAAACTTTGGGATAAAAAAGAAGGTTTAGAAAAGTATGGAAGCGTTGAAGCTTTTGCAATGACAATCACAAAAAATTATTGCTTGGATCAGCTGAAGTCAAAAAGAGCAGGAAATTTGCAAATCGTTCATAATAATTTTACTGACAGACAGCCCTTAATGCAACAACAGCTTGAAGATTCCGATAGCTTGAGCTGGGTTGAAAAAATAATAAACCAGCTGCCAGAACAACAAAGAATGATTGTGCAATTTAGAGACATTGAACAATATGAATTCGAAGAAATTGCAAAAATGATGGACATGAATGAAACCGCAGTTCGAGTTGCGCTTTCAAGAGCAAGGAAAACAATTAGAGAATTTATGACAAAAACACACAGCTATGGAATTGGATAGAATAGAAAATTTATTAGAAAAATACTTCGAAGGAGAAACTACAATTGCCGAAGAAAATGAGCTGAAAATTTATTTTTCATCTTCAGATGTTGCGCAGCATTTGAATCATTACCGAGGAATGTTTGGCTATTTCTCTGCAGCAAAAGAGCAAAAATTTGAAAAAGAATTGCCGTCAAAAATCACTACTAAAAAGAAAGTGGCGTGGCTGTCAATTGCGGCTTCAATAGTTATCTTGCTGGGATTGTTTACATTTTACAATCAAAATATGACTCAAAATCAAGATTTAGGAACTTATGATGATCCTGAGAAAGCTTTTCAGGAAACTCAAAAAGCACTGAATCTCTTGTCAAAGAATGTAAATGTAGGCGTGGAAGGAATGCAATATGTACAAGAGTATCAACAATCAACAGAATTAATCTTTAAAAATTAGAAAAAATGACAAAATTTATAATTACAATGGTTTTAGCATTAGTGCCAACATTATTTTTTGCACAATCAGCTTTTGATAAATTTGAAGGACGTGAAGACATTACATCGGTGTCGGTAAACAAAAAAACTTTTGAAATGCTAGGCGATATTAAAGTCGATGCTAAAGAAGGTAAAGACAATAAAGATATTTCAAAATATTTAGGAATGGCAGACAAAATTGACAACCTAAGAGTGCTGACAACTTCAAGTATCAAAGCTACTGCTGAATTGAAAAGTGCTTTTGAAAGTTATAGAAAAAAAGAAAATCTTGAGCAATTGATGAAAGTAAATGACGGAGGAAAAAATGTTCTGATTTATGTAAAATCTGGCAAAACATCTTCAGAAGCAAAAGAATTTTTAATCTTTGTAGAAGGCGGCGATAAAATTGGCGATGAAACAGTTTTAGTTTCACTTGTTGGAGATATCGACTTGAAAAATATTATGAAATAATACAAGCATATAAAAAAGAAAAAGAAAATGAAAAAGTTAATAATGACACTCGTTTTGGCCCTGACGCCAGCCCTGTTTTTCGGACAATCTGTGTTTGATAAATATGACGGAGAAAATGGTGTCACTGCAGTAATTATTGGTAAAAAGATGTTTGAATTAATGTCTAATATCAAGCCTGACTCAAAAGATAAGGATGCACAGCAATATTTAAATTTAATCAAAAAACTTGAGAATTTAAAAGTGTTTGTGACTTCAAATCCAAAGGTGACTGCTGACATGAAAGCAACTTCTGCCAAATATCTAAAATCTGCAGCTCTTGAAGAATTGATGCGAATCAATGACGACGGCAAAAACATTAAAATTTATGTAAAATCTGGCGCAACTTCTTCAAAAGTAAGAGAACTTTTGATGTTCATTGAAGGTGGAAATTCAAAAGAGGATGACACCGTTTTAATGTCGCTGACAGGAAACTTTGACTTGAGCGAAATCTCAGTTCTTACTGATAAAATGAATCTTCCTGGTGGTGATGCTTTGAAAAAAAGTGCTAAAGGTACCAAAGGATCTAAAGGACAAAAATAAACCAAAATGAAAAAAATATCAATATTGGCGGCTTTCTTTAGCTTATTGTTAATGAGTTGCAATTCAGAACCTTCTTTGCAAAAATATTTTGTAGAAAATACGGAGTCAAAAGATTTTATCGCTGTAGACATTTCTGCAAGCATTTTAAAACTTGATAAACAAAATATTTCTGAAGAAGAAAACAAAGCGCTTGAAACTTTTAAAAAAATGAATATTCTCGCTTTCAAAAACGATGGAAAAAATACAGCAAAATTTGAAACTGAAAAAGCAAAAGTAGAGGTTATTCTAAAGGATAAAAAATACCAAGAGCTTATGAAGATGAGCAAAGGCAAAGATGGTGGCGCTGTTTATTTTGTTGGAGAAAATGATAATATTGATGAATTTGTCCTTTATGGAAGTAACAAAGATGCAGGTTTTGCAATTGTCAGAGTACTTGGCGATGAAATGAATCCAAATTCAATAATGACAATGTTATCATTGTTGAACAAAGCAAATCTTGATATTGACCAGTTAAAACCACTTCAGTCGATGGTTAAAATGTAAAATTAAGTTTGAGTTAGTATTTTATTCTAAAAGCATTTTGACTAGTTTCAAGATGCTTTTTTTATTTAGAATTTTTGAAATATTTATAAGGAAAAAGGAGCATCCCAAAGCATTCGCCTTCTTCCTTTCCCAAATGTTTGTGATGCATTTTATGAGCTCTTCTTACTGCTTTTGCATAACGATTATTTGCAGTTCTAAATAGTTTAAACCTTTGGTGGATAAAAATATCGTGAACTAAAAAATAAGCACATCCATAAGCAAAAATTCCTAGTCCGATGGCAAGGCCAATTTCAAGAAAGTCATTTTTCCAAAGTAGAAAAAAACCGATGCTGATGACAGCATAAATTATGAAAAAAGCATCATTTCTTTCAAACCAAGAATCATGATCCTTTTTATGATGATCTGCGTGTAAGCTCCATAAAAATCCGTGCATAATGTATTTATGACTAAACCAAGCCATAAATTCCATAAAGCAAAAAGTAAGAAAGAAAACTAAAATATGAATCCACATGGCAATTTTTTTATAAGAAATTCAATCTATACGTAAGATAAGATTTTGCGAAAAGCCCCAATTTTTGATAGTCTGGAACCCGAATTCGAGCATTTTTTATTTCAGCAGAAGGCGTGCTTTTTAATTTAGAAAGCAGTTTTTTATAATAAACATAAGCCATATAAACGCCAAATTTTGCTTCTAAAGGCAATTTTAGAATTCCTTCATAACCTGCTTTGAAATCTTCCTCAATTTCTTCAATGATCTGTTTTTTCGAAATTTCATCAAGTTGATTTAAGTTTGTATTCGGAAAATAAGTTCGGCTCAAATCCTCAAAATCTGCCTTCAAATCCCTAAGAAAATTAACTTTTTGAAAAGCTGAACCTAATTTCATGGCACTATTTTTTAATGCTTCATATTTTTGATCATCACCTTTAACAAAAACTTTCAAGCACATCAAACCTACAACATCTGCAGAACCATAAATATATTCTTGATACTCTTCTTTAGTTTTATATTCAGATTTGAAAAGATCTAATTTCATACTTTTCATGAAAGCATTTATCAGTTCCATTGAAATTTCATATTTAGAAGCCGTGTGTTGAAAAGAATTCAAAATCGGATTCAAACTAATTTTGTTTTCAAGCGCTTTATGCAAATCTTCTTCAAACAAGCCAAAAAGTTTTTCTTTGTCATAATCATGAAAGCTATCAACAATTTCGTCAGCAAAACGAACAAAACCATAAATGTTGTAGATGTCTTGGCGAATGCTTGGTGAAAGCATTTTTACTGCAGACGCGAACGAAGTGCTATAAGATTTCGTGACGTTTTTACTGCATTCAAAAGATACGATGTCAAAAATTGCTTTCATGGTTTGTAGTAGATTTATTTGCAATCTTTTTCAATTAATTCAGAAACTAATTTTCCTGAAATCAGAGCAGGGGGAACACCTGGTCCAGGGACAGTCAGTTGTCCTGTGAAATAAAGATTTTTTACTTTTTTACTTCTTAATTTAGGCCTTAAAAAGGCAGTTTGAAATAGCGTATTGGCCATTCCATAGGCGTTTCCTTTATAAGAATTATAGTCTTTTACAAAATCATTTACACAGAACGATTCCTTAAATATAATACTTTTTTTCAAATCTTGCTCTGTCAATCTCTCAAAACGAGTGATGATTTTATCGAAGAATTCTGCCCTTAAAATTTCATTATCTTCAATTCCTGGTGCCAATGGAATCAAGAAAATTCCAGCTTCTTTGCCGTCTGGAGCGCAATCTCTATCTGTTTTGGAAGGAAAACTTGCATAAAATAATGGATCTTCCGGCCATTTTGGATTGTCATAAATCGCTTCGGCATGAATGTCAAAATCAGCATCAAAAAATAGCGAATGATGTTCGACGTTTTCAATTTTTTTATCAAATCCCACATAAAACAGGAGTGAAGAAGGAGCGAAGGTTTTATTGTTCCAGTATTTTTCAGAATAGCCTCTGTCTTTTTCTTCCAATAAAGTTTCGGTATGGTGATAATCAGCACCGCTTACAATAACATCGGCTTTGATTTCTTCCCCATTTACAATTAATCCCGAAGCTTTTCCGTTTTGAACAAGTATCTTTTCGATATTTGAATTTGTATGGATTTTTACGCCTAAATCCAAAGCTAATTTTTCCAAAGCCAAAACCACAGAATACATTCCGTTTTTTGGATGCCAGGTTCCCAGACCAAAATCGGCGAAATTCATGAAACTATAAAATGACGGCGTATCAGAAGGCTTAGCTCCTAAAAATAAAACAGGAAATTCTAATATCTGTATTAATTTCTTGTTTTTAAAACGCTTTCTTATTTCCTTAGAAATATTGCTAAAAAATTGTCCGACGCGCATTGCGGTTTCTGGAGTTATCAATTCTAAGGGAGAAACTCCTGGGCGATAAACGATTTTTTTTATGGCAATATCATAATTGCTTTTAGCTTCTGCCATAAAGTCTTTCAAAGCTTTCGCACTTCCTTTTTCGATGGATTCAAAAGTTTTTGCAATATCTTTTAAGTTATCTGAAATGGTTATAAAGTCATTAATTCCAAAATAAACTTGATAGGCAGGAGATAATTTTATAAGCTCATAATAATCAGATGGATTCTTGCCAAAATCACCAAAGAACCGTTCAAAAACATCTGGCATCCAATACCAAGTTGGACCAATATCAAATGTAAATCCGTCTTTTTTTAATTGTCTGGCACGACCTCCAATTGTATTATTTTTCTCGTAAACAGAAACTGTGTGTCCTTGTTTTGCTAAATAACAAGAAGCAGCTAAGGCTGAGAATCCAGAACCGATAATTTTGATATCTTTTTTCATGTTGTTTAACAAATATATGAAAAAGATAAACAAAAATTATACTTTAAGAAAGTTTTAAAGTTTATTTATGGCGTCTTCAAATGATGTGAAAGCAAAAATTTTTTTAGGTAGTAAATCTTTATGCAAAGCAGATGTCATTTTTCCTAAAATCCAAAACTCTGAATCAGTGTCTTTTAAAATAATTTTATGCATTTCGGCAACATATTTATTAATAGAATCTTCAGAAGGAGCAACGGTGCAATAGGCTACAAAAACAACATTGCTAAAATAGCGCGTCATGTCTTTAAGATTTTCTAAGGCAATAGATTTTCCTAGATAAATAGTTTTATAGCCATGAAAGAGTATTTCATAATGAAGGTACATTAATGCAAATTCATTAATTTCATTTTCGGGTAAATAGAGAACAAAGACTTTGTCGGTTTTTTGGGGTTCTAAAACTTGTTTCTTTTCAATATTTCCTAAAAGTTTTTGTTTGATCAAGTAACTGATAAAGTGTTCGTGCGCTGGAGTAATTGTCCCGGTTTGCCAAAGAAGTCCAATTTCATTCATTAAAGGAATGAATATTTCACTGAAAACTTCTCTAAATGATTTTTCTGAAAGCAGACTGTCATAGGTATTGAAGAATAAAGCCTGGTCAAAGTTCATCATTGCCATTTTAAAAGCACTTAAGGCGTGAATTTTAGTGCTTTTGTCAGAAATGATATCTTTTACCAGGTTTGGGATTTTTTCGGCTGGAAATTGAGAAATTTTAGAAATTTTATAGCCATGGCTGTGAAGCAAAGTAATATTTAATAGCTTTTGAAGATTTTCAGCATCATATAATCTTATATTTGAATCAGTTCTCATTGGTTCGAGAATATTATATCTTTTCTCCCATATCCTGATAGTATGCGCCTTGATTCCAGAGATATTCTCTAAGTCCTTGATACTGAAAGTGCTTTTGATGCTGTTCATTATTACTTATAATTTCTTAAACAAAAATATAAATAAATGTACGGAAGTTTGCGTGAATTGGATTTAAACATTTCATAAAAAAACAAAACGCAACAAGCATATTTGCAGGTTGCGTTTTTTAATTTTCTAGTGACCACGGTGGGATTTGAACCCACACGCCCTTTCGAGCACCACCCCCTCAAGATGGCAAGTCTACCGTTTCTCCACGTGGCCGTAAACAAAAAAAGTTATTCGCAAGGAATAACTTTTTGTGACCCGACTGGGGCTCGAACCCAGGACCCCATCATTAAAAGTGATGTGCTCTACCGACTGAGCTATCGAGTCATTGCAATTCAAGAAATTTAAGTCATTTTTGTGACCCGACTGGGGCTCGAACCCAGGACCCCATCATTAAAAGTGATGTGCTCTACCGACTGAGCTATCGAGTCATTTAATTTCTTGAATGCGGGTGCAAATATAAGATGTTTTTATTTATTTTTCCAAGCAAAATTGCTTTAAATTTGTCTTTTTTTAATAATCTTTCATAATGCCTTAGTATATAAGGATTTATTGTCATGAATAAAATTATTTTATTGGGGTATATGGGTTCTGGAAAGTCGACAATCGCAAAATTATTGTCTAAAAAAATTCAAATTGCCCTTTTTGATTTGGATGAAATCATCGAAGAAAGAGCAGATTTATCTGTCAAAGAAATTTTTGATCAGAAAGGAGAGATATATTTTCGAAAGTTGGAAAACCAAATTTTTAAAGAATTAATCGCTTCTGATGAAAAAATGGTCATCAGTTTAGGGGGCGGAACTCCATGTTATGCAGGAAATCATGAAATGCTCAATGGTGAAAATATTGCTTCATTTTATTTAAAAGGATCAATAGATACATTATACAAAAGATTAGTTTTAAGCAAACAAACCCGACCGCTAATTGCAGAACAAAGTGAAGAGGATATGAAAGAATATATTGCAATGCATCTTTTTGAGCGTAGCTTTTATTACAATAAAGCAACTCATGCTGTTGTAGTCGATGGCAAGTCTATTGAAGAAATAGTTTCAGATATTCAAAAAATATTAGCTTAAATAAGCATAATCTTCATTTTCTTCAAAAACAACCTGAACGTGTTCTAATAAAGAAGTTGAAAGGGAAATTCCTTTGAAATCAGCTTTTACAGGATATTTTTTGTGATTTCTGTCAACTAAAACGGCAGTCTTAAATTTCTTTAAAGGAACATCCAAGAAGTATTTGATTCCATAAGCCAAAACGGTTCCAGAATTTAAAACGTCATCAACGAGAACCAATCCTTTGTTTTCATATTGGCTTTTGTCTAATGAGGTTTTGATTTCATTGCTCGGATTTTGTTTGTCAATATGAACTTCGCAGAGTGAAACTTTTAGAGTAGAAATAGCAGTAAGAACTGCTGCAATTTTTTCGGCAAAAATATAACCGCTTTTTGAAATTCCGGCAATGACAACTTCTTCTTCGTCTACAAAAGTTTCATAGATTTGGTAAGCTATTCGTCTTGTTTTGTGCTTTATTTCTTGATTATTTAAAATTATATTCTTGCTCATTTTTGCTTAATTTTCACCAAAGATAAAAAACTGTTTTCTTTTAATTGTATTATTTTACTTGAGAAATTCTGAATTATTCTGAATCCTCTTCATGAAAATCTGAACCAAAATCTTCTAGATCGCGACGGTCTTTTTTTGTTGGTCTTCCTTCACCGTGTTTTCTATAATGTTCTTTAGAAAGTTTTAGCAATTCTAGATGCTGAAAAGCTTCTGCGGGAGTTTCATCTTTTCTATAAATATCAACAAGTTTAGCGCCAACACGATTATCTGGAATGTCTAAAACCGTAATTATCTGTGTTATCTGATCTTTTCGAAATGTAATTTTATCTGTCGGGAAAACCTCTTTTGAAGGTTTTGCAATTTGCCCATTTACGGTAATTTGATTCTTCTTACAAGCTTCTGTTACCATATTTCTTGTCTTGTAATAGCGCACACACCATAAGTATTTATCTACTCTCATACTAAAACTGAAAATCTACGTTAATTTATTTACAAAAATAAATCAAAATTGTATCTTGCGCCTCTAAATTCAATAATAATGACCAGAATTAAGTTTTTTTTAATTGCAATCGCTTCAATCGCCTTATTCTCTTCTTGTAAAAAAGATGATGATTCCACAAGTATTGCGCCTCCTCGTGATCGTGCTACGCAGTATGCGGCTGATATTGTTGATATTGAAGAGTATTTACATACACATTATTTGGAAGTCACATTAGATGCTAATAATAATCCAGTTCCAACTATACTTGAAATACCTGAAAATGGTACGCAAGTTTCAATTTGGGATCAAACCGATTATCCTTTATTGAGTAAAACGATAAAAAATGACAGCAGATCTTATTCGACAGATAATCCTCTTGTTGGGACAGTAATAACTGATCCGGTTGAATACAAATTATATTACCTAAAGATAAGAGAAGGTGTTGGACAATCTCCAACAGTTGTTGATTCAACATTTGTTAGCTATAGAGGAAAATTGCTAACAGATGCTCAGTTTGATTATTCTCCAAACCCAGTTTGGTTTATGCAGGAAAGAGTGGTTGCAGGATGGAGAAATGTTATGACAGAATTCAAATCAGGAAATGCTGGTGAAGACCCGAGTAATCCTGGAGGAGTTGCCTTTACTGATTTTGGTGTTGGAGTTATGTTTGTGCCATCGGGTATTGGGTATTTTAATAGTTCTCAAAGCTCACTTATTCCGGCATATTCTCCATTAGTATTTACTTTTAACTTGCATAGTGTCCAATATATTGATTCAGATTCTGATGGAATTCTTTCCAAAAATGAAGATTTAAATGTGAATGGAAATTATTATGACGATGATACTGACGGTGATGGAATTCCAGATTTTTTAGATACTGATGATGACGGTGACGGAACCTTGACTAGGGTGGAAGCTTCAGATTCTTTTGGGCGATTGTATCAATTTGAGCTAATTCCAAATTGTTCAGGAACTATAGGGGGATTGAAAAAATATTTAGATTCGAGTTGTAAATAACTTGAGTTTTACATATAAAAAAATCCCGTTCATTAATTTGAACGGGATTTTTTATTTATAAGTAAGGAGATTATTTTCTCTTGATTACTTTTTCTGCAGCTTTAACAATTGCTTGATTGTTCAGCTTATATTTTTCCATCAATTGTGCCGGAGTTCCTGATTCACCGAAGCTATCATTTACCGCTACAAATTCTTGTGGAGAAGGATTGTTTAATGCTAAAACTCTAGCAACGCTTTCTCCTAAACCTCCCAAAACATTGTGCTCTTCTGCTGTAACGATACATTTTGTTTTAGCCAAAGATTTCAAAATTGCTTCTTCGTCTAAAGGTTTAATTGTATGGATATTGATTACTTCTGCCGAAATTCCTTTTGCTTCTAAGGCTTCTGCAGCAACCAAAGCTTCCCAAACTAAATGTCCGGTAGCAACGATTGTTACGTCGGTTCCTTCGTTTAATAAAATAGCTTTTCCGATTTCAAAAGTTCCATTTTCTGGGGTGAAATTTGGAACAGATGGACGGCCAAAACGCAAGTAAACTGGTCCGTGGTGATCAGCAATTGCCATTGTAGCTGCTTTAGTTTGGTTGTAATCGCAAGTATTGATTACTGTCATTCCTGGCAACATTTTCATCAAGCCGATGTCTTCAAGGATTTGGTGCGTTGCACCGTCTTCGCCTAAAGTCAAACCAGCGTGAGAAGCACAGATTTTTACGTTTTTATCTGAATAAGCAACAGATTGGCGGATTTGGTCATAGACTCTTCCTGTAGAAAAGTTAGCGAAAGTTCCTGTGAAAGGAATTTTTCCACCAATGGTCATACCTGCGGCAATACCAATCATATTTGCTTCCGCAATTCCGATTTGGAAGAAACGCTCTGGATGATTCTTTTTGAAATCGTCCATTTTAAGAGATCCGATCAAGTCAGCGCAAAGTGCTACTACGTTTTCATTCTTTTGACCTAATTCAGTCAATCCCGCTCCAAAACCAGAACGAGTGTCTTTATTTCCTGTATTTGTGTATTTTTTCATGTTGAATTTAAAAAATGAAAGATTTAAGAATTTAAAAATTACGAGAAAAACTCATAACTCATAATTCATAACTCCTAATTAATAGTCGCTTTCGCCTTCGCAATAATTTTGAGTCAAAGCTGTTGCCAATTGCTCGTCATTTGGTGCTTTTCCGTGCCAAGCGTGGCTGAACATCATATAATCAACACCGTTGCCCATTTCAGTGTGAAGCAAAACGCAAACTGGTTTACCTTTTCCTGTTCTTGATTTGGCGTCAGTCATTCCGGCGATTACTGATTCGATATCGTTACCTTTTTCAATTTCTAAAACATCCCAACCAAAAGCTTCAAATTTTGCTCTGATGCTTCCCATGTGCAATACTTCATCCGTTGGTCCGTCGATTTGTTTTCCGTTCAAGTCGATTGTTGCGATGTAATTGTCTATTTTATAAGCAGATGCATACATCATCGCTTCCCAGTTTTGACCTTCTTGCAATTCACCATCTCCGTGAAGACTGTAAACTAAATGAGCGTCTTTGTTTAATTTCTTTGTCAACGCAGCTCCGATTGCCACAGACATTCCTTGACCTAAAGATCCAGAAGCCATACGGATTCCTGGCAAACCTTCATGCGTTGTCGGATGTCCTTGAAGCCTAGAATTTAATAAACGGAAAGTCGCCAATTCCGCTACCGGAAAGTAACCGCTTCTTGCCAAAACGCTGTAGAAAAGTGGTGAAATATGTCCGTTTGAAAGGAAGAACAAGTCTTCGTCTTTTCCGTCCATATCAAATCCTGGCTTTCTGTCCATGATGTTTTGGTAAAGCGCTACAAGAAATTCAGTACAGCCCAGCGAACCACCTGGATGCCCAGAGTTTACAGCGTGAACCATTCGAAGAATATCTCTTCGCACTTGAATAGTTAAGTTGTTTAATTGTTGTGTGTTAGGTTTCATTTTATGTGATAAAGTTAAACTGGCGCAAAGATAATCAGATATTTCGATTTTGAGGGATTGGATTTTTAGATTTTCATAAAGTTTTGAAGAGTTTTGTTTTGAAGGAATGTATAAAATGTCCAGATTTAATAGAAGCGAATCACAATCTTAACCCAAATTCCCAAAAAGCTATTAATGATAGTTTATCTTTAAGAAAAAGTAAAAAAATGTCAGATAAAAACAAGAAGGAATTTGGAGTTTGGATGGATTCGCACCAAGCGATAATCGTGGGAAGAGAAAATGTGGAAAGCGGCGAGTTTGTGGTTTTAGGCCATGCCAATAATGCTGGGCCTGAAGGCAATTCTAATGAAAATACCGCCAACAATCATGAAATAATGCTTACGCAGAAATTTTTCAAGGAGATAGTCAGCCTTATGCCTAATGTGGATGCCATACACGTTTCTGGAACCGGACAAGTCCAAGAACAGTTCATTAAGTTTCTGTCCGAAACACCGCAGTATAAGAATGCGGTTTCTACTGAAAGTACTTCAAATAAAATGAGCGATGCCAATTTTGTGGAATATGTGGATAAGCATTTTAAATAAGCCATAATTTTATTATAATATCAAGCCGTTGAGAAATCAGCGGTTTTTTTTGTTCTTAAAAATGGAAGACTGGAAGAATTTGTAATTATGCTTAAGTATTTTTTAAATATTATTTATATTTGACTTATATACGGTATAAACACGACATATATACGATGTAAATATGGCTAAACAAAAGGGAATCATTACGTTAGAAGGCACGATTGGAGGGATCAATTTTTATATTCGAAAAGGCAAAGCGTTTGCCCGAAAAGCGGGTGGCGGTTTTAATGCCAAAGCGATTAAAAGCAGTCCGAAGATGGTGCGGGTCCGTGAAAATAATTCGGAATTCGGCAATTGTTCAAGCGTTAAAAAGGAATTTAAACTGGCTGTCATGCCTTTTATGACTGATTATCATGATGGGACTTTGCATGGCAGGATGATGCGGCTTTTTCAAGAGATAAAAAACTTTGATTCGGTTTCAGAGCGCGGAAAACGCAATGTGTCGAATGGAATTTCAAGTGCGATGGGGAAGCATCTTTTGGCCGATTTTGATTTTACCTTGCATTGCAAAACTTTGGAAATTTTAAAAACTAAGATATCTTTTGATGCTTCTGCCGTTAGGTTTGATCAGCTTTCTTTTGCAGGAAATGAGCTGCCGTTTTTGCACCATGCGACACATTTGGAAATCAAGTTTGGTATTTTAAATTTTGACTTTTCTAGTTATGAGAGTAGCTGGCATTCTGGTGCGGTGCTTTTGCTTAAAAAGAAGGATGCCTTGAGCGCCAATTCGTTTTCAGTTACCGCGCCATTGCTGGAAAAATCTCGACAGATTTCGGTTTTGTGCCTGCGTTATTTTCAGGAAGTGGGTGGGGATTTGTATGCTTTGAAAGGGGAAGGGTGTGTTGGTTTTTGTGTTTTGGAGGTTTGTTAAGTTGAGAGGGTTCTGCGATAAGCAAAAAAAAAGTCCCACCGAAGCAGGACTAAAGGTTTTCACCTACGGCATATAGCCTTATTGTGATAAGATTAAAGATTAGAAAACACGATATTAGTTGATTTGTTATCTTCTATTATACAATGAATTAAGTGTAAATTTCGTGATAAAAAATGCTTCTTTTTTGCGGTGATAAGGCAAGATTGAGGCATTTTTTCATTTAAAACAATTCTAATTGGGTGGGTTGAGGTGCTTTTGGAACTTCAGATTTTCCCCAGAAGTTTAGAATATTGCCAAATTGTTTGTCGGTTATTCTTAACAGGCTGACTTTGCCAAGCGGCGGTAAAAGTTTGTGGATTCTTTTCTCATGAACATCGGCGCTTTCACTGCTGGCACAATGGCGCATGTACACAGAATATTGCATCATTGTGAATCCGTCTTTTAGGAGATTTGCCCGAAAGAGCGACGCATTTCTGCGGTCTTTTTTGGTCTCGGTCGGCAGATCAAAAAACACAAAGAGCCACATTATTCGGTATCCGTTAAGTTCCATAGTTTTGGATATTTTATCTTTTTTCGGTCTCCGGTGAAACATTGCTGTAAGGAGCTGGCGGTTTTTTGCAATGCAACCATTAGCGGACTTTTTTCTTCTTTGAAGTAAACGGTCGTCGTCAAAACCTGAAGCAATTCTGACTTGATTTGTGTGTTCAATTCTTGCTCGTCATAATTTTGCATGATTTCGATCACTTTCTGATCTACTAAAGGACGAAAGGGTTCCATGATATCGTCTGCCAAGGCAAAAGCGTTGTATTTGCTTTTATGGTGAATGCCGAGAGTGCAAAGCAGTCCGCTTCCTGAAAGTGCTCTTGCGGTCGCGGCGCGGAGAATTGCATAGCCATAATTCAAGAAGTTATTTGGATAATCTCCAAAGCGTTCTCTCTTGAAATTGATTTCGAAAAAATCCTTCCAATATTGCTGTGCGGCAACGCCCTCCATATTTGAAGTGTCGCCGCTTAAAACTTTGCTGGCCAGATACTCAAAGTGATTTTTCTTTTTGGTAACCAGTTGCAACATCTGCCCTTGGTTTTTGATTTTTTCTACAATCGTTTGTTGCCACAATATTTTCTTTAACGGTACGCTGGCGTTGATTTGGTTTCTGAAAATTTCCTGTTGGATATGATGGCTGTTGAGGTTGAGAAACATGCCGTTCGGCAAGTGATTTTTTGTGCAGACAATTACAGAAGCGTTACTTTCTATGAGCAAATTCATTGCCGGAAGGCTGATGTAGATTTCGGGATTGTCAAGAACAAGAATGCCGATATCTTCAATCGGAATAGTGCTTTGGCGAATTTCAGATTCAATAACAAGCTGTAGGTTTTTAGTAGTTATTGAACTTCTGCTTTCGATTAGGATTGATTTCTTGATCATCTTTTTTGTTGCAATGTACTAGAAATCAAAAGTGTAAGTTTACGGGTTTCCGTATTTTCTAAAGAAGTATTATAAAACAAAAAAACCACACTGGCTAAACTGTGGTTTTAGATTTTGATGAATAGAAGTTCTACCTTCCTTTTAAAGTATTCAATTTTTTTACGCTCAATAGAATTATAAAAGCGAAAATCACTATCAATAAAACGCCGAGACCTTTTACAACTGTTGGGTTGAAATCAGTGGCTCGGTTGGCTTTTTCTGTCATCAGGTAAACCCCAAGAAGGATAAAAACTATTGACGAGAAAATATTAAATCTCAGTTTTGACTTTGAGCGGTTTTGTGGAGTTTCCATAATTTGTAAATTTAAATAGGTTGGTTTTTAAAACGGTCTACTTAAAGTTACAAAAACAAATACAGAAATAATTTCTTTTTTGATAATGTTATGAAAAAGCCTTTCGGTTAAATTTATCCGTTTTTTAGTTTTTCGATGTCTAGTTTTTTCATTTGGAACATTGCATTCATTGTTTTTGAAATTTGTTAGGAATCGCCGCTTGACATAATTTCTGCTAAAATTGTTGGAACAATTTGCCAAGAAACTCCGAATTTGTCTTTCAGCCAGCCACATTGCTGCGCTTCGACTGGACCTCCTTGAGAAAGTTTGTTCCAATAATAATTGATTTCTTCTTGATTTTTACAATTTACAATAAACGAAACAGCTTCAGAAAACTGAAATTCAGGTCTGGCGTTTAAAGCTACAAAATCTTCACCTTCAATTTGAAATTCGATTGTCAGCAAGGTTCCTACAGGTTTTTTGTGATATTCAAAACCTTCCTTCGTGTAATATGATTTTCTGCCGATTTTAGAATTCTTGAAAACTGAAACATAAAAGTTTACCGCTTCTTCTGCCACGCTATCAAACCACAAGTTTGGTGTTATTTTTTTCATAGTTGCCATAGAGTTTCTTTTTTAGTTTCTATCAAAGTTCTTGTTTTTTTGGCTAAAAATTGCTGTGAAGAAGAGACAATTTTTAGGGACATTTGCGCCACAACTTTCACAATTTCAAAAGGATGTTAAATTAAATCATAAATCACATCCCGAAGTTTCAAGAATAAATCACAAATAAATTATCTTTGCCACCGTTCCGAAATCCGGAAATGCGATAAAAAGAGAAGAATGAAATTTGACTTATTACATACAGATCCTGCGTCAAAGGCTCGAGCTGGAAAGATTACAACAGATCACGGAGTTATTGAAACCCCAATTTTTATGCCTGTTGGGACTGTTGCTTCCGTGAAAGGTGTGCATCAAAGAGAACTAAAAGAAGAGATTAATCCAGATATTATCTTAGGAAATACTTACCATTTATACCTTCGTCCGCAGACTCAAATCTTGGAAAAAGCGGGCGGTTTGCATAAATTCATGAATTGGGACCGAAATATTTTGACCGATTCTGGAGGTTATCAAGTGTATTCGCTTTCTTCTAACAGAAAAATTAAGGAAGAAGGAGTAAAGTTTAAGTCGCATATTGACGGTTCTTACCACGTTTTTACGCCAGAAAATGTAATGGAAATCCAACGAACAATTGGAGCAGATATTATCATGGCTTTTGATGAATGTACGCCATATCCATGCGATTATCGTTATGCGCAACGTTCGATGCATATGACGCACAGATGGCTAGACAGATGTATCAAACATTTGGAAACACAACCTTTTAAATACGGTTATGAACAGACTTTTTTTCCGATTGTTCAAGGAAGTACGTATAAAGATTTGCGTCAGCAATCAGCTGAATATATTGCAAATGCAGGCGCTCAAGGAAATGCTATCGGAGGACTTTCTGTCGGAGAACCAGCAGAAGAAATGTATGCAATGACCGAAGTTGTAACAGCAATTTTACCAGAAGACAAACCAAGATATTTAATGGGAGTTGGAACTCCGATCAATATTCTTGAAAATATTGCATTAGGAATTGACATGTTTGACTGCGTAATGCCAACAAGAAACGCCCGAAACGGAATGCTTTTTACGGCCTATGGAACCATCAATATCAAGAATAAAAAGTGGGAAGATGATTTTTCTCCAATTGATGAAATGGCACATACTTTTGTGGATACAGAATATTCAAAAGCCTATTTGAGACACCTTTTTGCTGCCAACGAATATCTTGGAAAACAGATTGCTACAATCCACAATCTAGGTTTTTATATGTGGCTAGTTCGTGAAGCTAGAAAACATATCTTAGCAGGAGATTTCCGAGTTTGGAAAGAAATGATGGTAAAACAGATGGATAACAGACTTTAAATAGTTGATAATTGATAGTTTTTGAGACTTCAACTGAAAACTATCAACTGTCAACTGAAAACTATCAACTATGAAAATAATAGACAAGTACATCTTGAAGCGATATCTGGCCACATTTTTTGTGATGTTATTTTTGTTTATTCCCATCGCAATTGTCATTGACGTCTCTGAAAAGATCAATAAAATTTTAGCTAATAAGGTTCCTTTTTTAGAAGTAGCTTATTATTACTTGAATTTTACAGTCTATTTTGCCAACTTGCTTTTTCCTATATTTTTGTTTTTGTCAGTGATTTGGTTTACTTCAAAACTGGCAAACAACACAGAAATCATTGCCATATTAAGTTCAGGAATTTCTTTTACGAGATTCTTACGTCCGTTTATGATCGGAGCGACAATTATTTCAATTTTAGCGTTGCTTTTAGGTTTTTTTGTAGTTCCAAAATCGAGTCAGGTTTACAATAATTTTCGTTATACGTACATGAAATCGAATAAGCAAACACGTGAAACGTCTAATGTTTATCGAGAAATCAATCCAGGAGAATTTATTTATGTAAGCAATTTTAATACGACTTCAAAAATAGCTTTTGATTTTTCTTTGAAGAAGTTTAAAGGCGAAAATCTTGATTTCATAATCACTGCCGACCGCTTAAAATGGAACCCAAAAGACAGCACTTACACCATGTTCAATTACACAAAAAGAACTGTTGGAAAGCTAGATGACCGTTTGGTAACGATTGCAAAAAAAGATACCGTTTTTAAATTTGATTTAGAAGATCTTACTCCCGTAATTTATATAGCTGAAACATTGACATTAGGCGAATTAAATGAATTTATTGACAAAGAAAGAGAGCGTGGTTCTTCAAATATCGACATGTATTTGGTGGTTTTGTATAAGAAATACAGCTTGCCTGTATCTGCTTTTATTCTGACAGTTATTGCAGTTGCCGTTTCTGCCATGAAGAGAAGAGGAGGAATGGGAATGAACCTTGCTATTGGAATCGGGCTTGCTTTTACCTTTATTTTCTTCGATAAAATCTTCGGAACTTTAGCCGAAAAATCTAGTATTCCTCCATTTATAGCCGTTTGGCTTCCTAATTTTGTATTCGGAATTTTAGCCGTTTACCTCCTTCGAAATGCAAAAAGGTAATTTATTAAAAAGCTATTTAAATCTCCATTTAATCGTTTTTATTTGGGGATTTACTGCCGTTTTAGGCGATTTGATTACCGTTAGAGAAGCTTCTCTAGTTTGGTACAGAATGTTAATTGCAGGAATCTTTATGCTTTTGTATGTCTTGATTACAAAAAAGCCTTGGAAACTTCCAATAAAATCATTTGCTCATTTAATTGGCGTTGGATTTTTAATTGCTTTGCATTGGCTGTTTTTTTTTAAAGCAATTAATGTTTCAAACGTATCAATAACACTTGCGGTTTTTTCTACTGGAGCTTTTTTTGCCTCCATATTAGAGCCTATTTTTTTTAACCGGAAAATGCTTTGGTATGAAGTTTTCTTCGGATTAATCATCATCGGCGGTCTTTTAATGATCATGCAAGTTGAAGCTCATTATTTAGAAGGAATGTTATATGCGCTTTTATCTGTTTTTTTGGGCGTAACATTTACCCTTTTTAATGGAAAATTAATAATGAAATATGATCCTTCCGTAATTACGCTTTATGAATTTTTTGCAGGCGTAATTTTAATCACAGGTTATCTTTTTTATGAAGGAACTTTTACGCCAGAATTCTTTCAAATTTCAAGTGATGATTGGATTTTGATTATTCTGCTTTCATCGATTTGTACTGCCTATGCTTTCACGGCTTCTGTCAATGTAATGAAAAAATTAACGCCCTATACGGTAATGTTAACCACGAATATGGAACCAGTATATGGAATTATTCTTGCTTATTTTATTCTAGGAGAAAAAGAAAAAATGAGCTCAGGATTTTACATCGGAGCTGTTATTATTTTAATGACTGTCATTTTAAACGGAATTCTAAAAAATTATAAGAAACCACAAAAGATTGAATAGCAATTTCAAAAGTAGTTTCAATTTTTGACCTCTATTTTCAATAAAAGCTGTAAAATTCGTGTTGTAATAAACCGAAAAAAGAGCACACAATTTTCATAAAACTGAAATCTGCAATCTTAATTCTAAAATTAAGTTTTATCTTTGCATTTCGAACTAAAACCAAAAATGCACAAATCCTATGGAATATTTAGATTTTGAGCTCCCGATTAAAGAACTTGAAGACCAGTTAGACAAATGCCAAGTAATTGGGCAAGAATCAGATGTTGACGTTTCAAATACTTGCAAACAGATCGAGAAAAAACTAGAAGAAACTAAAAAGACAATATATAAAAACTTAACAGCTTGGCAACGTGTCCAACTTTCAAGACATCCAAGCAGGCCTTACACAATGGATCACGTTCGTGCTCTTTGTGGTGATACTTTCTTAGAACTTTTTGGAGACAGAAACTTCAAAGATGACAAGGCGATGATTGGCGGATTAGGTAAAATTGGCGGACAGTCTTTCATGATTGTAGGGCAGCAAAAAGGTTTTAATACTAAAACGCGTCAGTACCGAAATTTTGGTATGGCAAATCCAGAAGGATACCGTAAAGCTTTGCGTTTGATGAAAATGGCAGAGAAATTCGGAATTCCTGTAGTAACTTTGGTTGACACTCCGGGAGCTTATCCAGGTTTAGAAGCGGAAGAAAGAGGACAAGGAGAAGCTATTGCCAGAAATATATTTGAAATGATGTGCTTGAAGGTGCCGATTATTACAGTAATTGTGGGTGAAGGTGCTTCTGGTGGTGCACTTGGAATCGGTGTTGGAGACAAAGTTTATATGATGGAAAACACTTGGTATTCTGTTATTTCTCCAGAATCTTGTTCTTCCATTTTATGGAGAAGCTGGGAATACAAAGAACAAGCAGCCGAAGCTTTGAAATTGACTTCTTATGATATGAAAAAGCAAAAGTTAGTTGACGATATTATTCCTGAACCGCTTGGTGGTGCACATTATGACAGAGAAACTGCTTTTGCTGAAGTTGAAAAATATATTTTGAAAGGTTTCAACGAATTAAAAGACTTATCAACAGCTGATTTGGTAGCTAAAAGAATGGACAAATACAGCAAAATGGGCGAATTCAAAGAGTAAATCTTACAGAACAGATACTAAATCCGAAGCCCCGTGGTTTCGGATTTTTTTTTGGTTATCAACAAAAAAACATTACTTATAAACAAAACTAGCTAACAAGTCAAGAACTATTTTTTTTAATTTTTAGCTACATTCGCACTATGGAAAATCTCAAGAATATAAACCCGGTTAGAGTAGATAAAACTACAATAATTAATCTCGAAAAAGGAAAACTCCCGCCACAAGCGCTCGATTTAGAGGAGGCAGTTTTAGGTGCGATGATGATTGATAAAAAAGGGGTGGATGAGGTGATCGATATTCTCCAGCCCGAAGCTTTTTACAAAGAAGCACACAAGCATATTTTTGAAGCGATTGTTACACTTTTCAACGATTCGCAACCTGTTGACTTATTAACAGTTTCAGCTCAATTAAGAAAAACTGCAAAACTAGATTTGTCTGGTGGTGATTTTTATTTAATTCAGCTGACACAAAAGATTTCGTCTTCAGCACATATCGAATTTCACTCTAGAATTATTCTTCAAAAATTTATCCAAAGAAGTTTGATTAAAATTTCTTCAGAAATCATCGAAGAATCGTATGATGAATCTACGGATGTATTTGATTTGCTAGACAAAGCAGAATCTAAATTATACGAAGTTACACAAGGAAATATCAAACGTAGTTCTGAAACGGCGCAAAGTTTGGTAATCCAAGCAAAAAAGAGAATTGAAGAAATTGCAGGGAAGGAAGGTTTGAGCGGTGTGGCAACAGGTTTTGAAAAACTTGATAAGATTACGTCTGGATGGCAACCTTCTGATTTGATTATTATTGCGGCACGTCCGGGTATGGGTAAAACGGCGTTCGTACTTTCAATGGCTCGAAATATTTCTATCGATTTTGGCCACGCTGTTGCGCTTTTTTCTCTGGAGATGTCTTCTGTTCAGTTGATTACGCGTTTGATTTCTTCTGAAACTGGACTTTCTTCAGAAAAATTACGTACCGGAAAACTAGAGAAACACGAGTGGGAGCAATTGAGTATTAAAGTTAAAAACCTAGAAAAAGCACCTTTATATATTGACGATACGCCGTCGCTTTCGATTTTCGATTTGCGTGCAAAGGCAAGACGTTTAGCTTCACAATATGGAATCCGTCTGATTATTGTCGATTATCTTCAGTTGATGACAGCCGGTGGAAATGGAAAAGGTGGCGGCAACCGTGAGCAGGAAATCTCGACAATTTCCCGAAACTTAAAAGCTTTGGCAAAAGAATTGAACGTTCCGGTGATTGCACTTTCACAACTTTCGCGTGCTGTTGAAACGCGTGGATCGAGCAAAAGACCTTTGCTTTCTGACCTTCGTGAATCTGGAGCGATTGAGCAGGATGCCGATATCGTTTCATTTATTTACCGTCCTGAATATTATAAAATTGATGAATGGGATGATGATGAGCATTCGCCAACAGAAGGCCAGGCAGAATTTATCATTGCAAAACACAGAAATGGTAGTTTGGAAAATGTAAGATTGAAGTTCATCGGAAATCTAGGTAAGTTCGACAACCTTGATGAATACGGAACTTCTTTTGACGATCTTCCTTCAAAAATGAATATGGATGCGCCTTTTTTGACAAAAAATCTTCCTTCCGCAAACGATGCTTTCGGAAGCAATATGAATAGTATTGACGATGACAGCGATGTTCCGTTTTAATTGAATGATTTTTGAACGAAAGAATAAGTTCTTCAAAATAATTTTGGCCACAAATTTTGCAAAGCTTCCTAAATCATTTCTTGGAAATTTGTGAAATTCGTGGCTAACTTTTTATAATTTACTTTCTGAAAAACCGTTATCTTTGACAAAAGCCTTGCAAACTTGTAGCGCTTAAAATTTTTTTAGAATGCGTAAAAAATTATCCTATATATTTTTATTTTTCCTAATTTCGATTCCGTCTTGGGCATCATTTATTTTGCTTCCGATGGATGAAAGTTCACAGCAAAATCACTTAAAAGCTTACGGAATTACCTATTGGTCTTTGGACAAGCAGTTTAAAGTAAGCTGGCTTTTGAATTATAGAGGTGGTTCTTTTCTTTTACCCGATGCACCAGAAATCAGAAAAGAATGCCAAATTCGAGGCGTGAGTTTTGAACTTTTGTCTGATGGCCAAGCCAATTCTATTTTAGACGAAATCAGCAGTCCGTCACAAAATATGGAAACTGTTGTCTTGGAAAAAGCACCAAAAATCGCAGTTTATACTCCAAAAGGAAAACAGCCTTGGGATGATGCGGTGACATTGGTTTTGACGTATGCTGAAATTCCGTTTACGCCGATTTATGATGAAGAAGTTTTATCGGATGGATTGCTTTTATACGATTGGCTGCATTTACATCATGAAGATTTTACCGGCCAATATGGAAAATTCTTTGGAGCTTACAGAAATGCGCCTTGGTATATCGAGCAAAAAAAGGAAGCTGAAGCTTTGGCTAAGAAACTAGGTTATAGTAAAGTATCCGAAGAAAAATTAGCGGTTGCAAAAAAGATTAGAGATTTTGTAATTGGTGGCGGATTTATGTTTGCGATGTGTTCTGCAACGGATAGTTTTGATATTGCTTTGGCAGCAGAAGGCATTGATATTTGCGAACCGATGTTTGACGGCGATGAAAGCGAAGGAAATTACCAGTCAAAAATTGATTATAATAGCAGTTTTGCTTTTAAAGATTATATTTTGGAAAGAAATCCTGTGATTTATGAATTTTCAGATATCGACATGACGCAGAAACGAAACATCATGCCTGATAAAGATTACTTCACGTTAATGGATTATTCTGCAAAATGGGATCCGATTCCAAGCATGCTTTGCCAAAATCACACGCAGTTGGTTAAAGGATTTATGGGGCAAACCACTTCTTTTGATAGCCAAAGAATTAAATCGAATGTTTTAGTTATGGGTGAAAATAAGGTAAATAACGAAGCAAGGTATATTCACGGAACAAAAGGGAAAGGAATGTTCACGTTTTTTGGAGGCCATGATCCAGAAGATTACCAGCATAGAGTAGGTGATGCACCGACAGTTTTAGACTTGCATCCGAATTCTCCGGGTTATCGTTTGATTTTAAACAACGTTTTATTTCCTGCGGCGAGAAAGAAAAAATTGAAAACTTAAAAATAAATCCTAACAGAAATCTTAGGATTTTTTTTTGATTTATTTTTTTATAAGTTTAAAATGCTTTTTATTTAAATTATTTTCTAGCTGCAATATATAAATTCCTTTGGCAAGATCTTGTATTGAAAAGTAAGGTTGGCTTAAAACCTGTTCTTTTATTTCTTTTCCTGTACTATCAAAAATTTTTAGGGTCGAATTTTCTTCAAAATTTGAAATATTTACGACAGATTCTGCTGGATTAGGATAAATCGAAAAAGATTTTGTAAACTCTTTAGTATTTAAATTAGCTTGTCTTTTAGCAATAAATGACTGAGTAGTAAGTGAAGAATTCTCCAATACAATGTTGCCCAAATTTAATAAAGGATCAGCTAGTTTGCCTGCGTAATAAAATAAATCACCTTCCATATTTAGAATTTTTACCTCACGCGATTGGATTACATCGCCAATTTTAAAAAAATCAGAAGCATTTCCGTTGCTATCAAATTTTACAGAAAACATATTACTGGTCCAGTCTGCGTTTTCAAAGGTGTAGTTATTTCCAAAGTTGATGTATTTTGAAAAAACGCCAGTAACATGAATATTGTCATTGCTGTCGATATACATTTTGTGAAAATAATTCATTCCTAAGCCAATTGTTGGTTGTGCATCGGAAGAAATTTTGCCTCCTTTTAACCAGCTTACTGTTCCTGTAGTTGTATATTTTGCTATAAATGTTCCAGAATTTCCAGGGAAATTAATTGTGTTTCCTCCAAAAGTTATTGAAGAACTGGAAATATTTCCCATTAAATATATATTATTTTGGCTATCAATTTTAAGATCGCTAACTGATGTATGTGCAGATGTTGTAGGTTTTAAGGCCCAGGCAAAATCACCGTTAGAATCATATTTAGCAATGTATAAATTTGCACTTCCGTTAGAACCTGTTTTAGTGAGGGTTTGTGTACCAAAAGTTGTGGATGAACTGAAAAAAAATCCGGCTATATATACATTTCCGTTGCTATCAATAGATAATCCTTTTGGTTGTGTGCCAATTCTGTGCTGGCTTTGAATATTTGTACTTCCGTTATATGTCGATGATTTGATCCAAATTGCATTTCCTGAAAGGTCAAGTTTTGCAATAAAAGTTTTGTCCATATTTTCGACAACTGCTAAATAATTTGCAGAAGGAGTTATTAAATTGTCATAAGTATACGTGTTTCCTGTATGTACTCCGGCAAGATACAAAAAGCCATTTTTATACTCTAAAATAGAATTACTATGATAATTAATTTCTTTGCTCCATATGAGATTGCCACTTAAATCAAATTTTGCCATAAACGATTGGCCTTCAGGATTGGTTGTTGAATAAGTATTTTGTCCTAAAGTTATTGTTCCATTGTAGTATCCTGTTATATAAAAATTGTTGTTTCCATCGAAGGCTATAGAAGTGATCGATTCATATTTTGATCCTGTAAAATGTTTTACGTAGACTAAATTGCCATTAGCATCATGTTTTGCAATATAAGCATCTGTATATTGCACGTTTGAATTTGGAGGTGCTTCACTGGAATTTAAAAATTGGAATGTACCAATACTAAAAACACTTGAATTAAAATTTCCAATTTGATAAATATTTTTATTGCTATCTATGAAAGAATCATTTGAAATACTGTTGTCATTATTTTGAAAATTTTTAGCCCAGGTCCAATCTTGACTCTGAACTTTTAAATAGCAAGAAAGAAATAGAATAAATAATATTGTAGTTTTTTTCAAGATTACTGGTTTTTATTAGTTAACTAGTTGAAATGTTTAAATAATACATAAACAAATTTATAATTTTTTCGCAAAAATTGATAAAAAAACCGTCATTTTTGATGACGGTTTTTTTACTAATTCAAAGTTTCTTCATTTTCTTTATCTAAATACAGCTGCACAATGTCAATCGCATTCGTGACGACGTCACTTAAAGCTGTAATAAACGAGCCTTCTTCGGCGCTATTTATGGCATGACGAATTGCTTCAGTCTCTTTGGGAATAATTTCATAAGTAATATCTCTTCCAGAAGATTCGATTCCTTCCAAAATCAGATTGATGATTTCTTCCTCAGTTCTACCTCTTAAATATTTTTCTTGGCGGATGATAATATGGTCGAACATTCTTCCGGCAATCATACCGCATTCTTTAATATCTTCATCACGTCTGTCGCCGACTCCGGCAATAATTCCGATTTTTTTAGTTGCTTCAATATTATTCAAATAATCCTCTACTGCCATATAACCTGCCGGATTATGAGCAAAATCAATCAGCACTTTAAATTTCTTGAAGTCAAAAATATTCATTCTTCCAGGAGTTTGAGCTACACTAGGAATAAAAGTTTGAAGTGACAGGCTAATATCTTCGGTTTTGAAACCATATAAATAGGAAGCTAAAGTCGCGGCCAAAACATTCGCAATCATAAATTTTGCCTTTCCACCCAAAGTCAACGGAACGTGCGTTGCTCTTTCAACCCTGATTTTCCAGTCACCTTTTTTGATTGTGATGTATCCGTTTTCATAAACAGCTACAATTTTTCCTTCTTTTCCTAATTTTTTAATCAACGGATTTTCTTCATCCATACTGAAAAAAGCAACTTTACAATCTAAATCACCAGCAATTTTCACACATTCTGCATCGTCAGCATTTAAAACTGCCCAACCATCTTTTTTTACGCTTCGAACGACCGTCTTTTTTACTTTCGCCAAATCTGATAAAGTGTCAATATCATTCAAGCCAAGATGGTCTGCAGAAATATTCGTAATAATTCCGATATCACAACGGCTGAAACCCAATCCAGAACGAAGAATTCCGCCGCGAGCTGTCTCTAAGACTGCAAATTCCACTGTCGGATCTTTTAAAATATATTCTGTGCTTACTGGTCCGGTCGTGTCACCTTTTTCCAACATGTGGTTTTGGATGTAAATTCCATCCGAAGTCGTAAAGCCAACTTTGTAACCGTTATTTTTTACGATATGAGCTAAAAGTCGAGTTGTTGTGGTTTTTCCATTGGTTCCAGTAACCGCAATAATCGGAATTCGGCTTGGTTTTCCTGGGGGATAAAGCATGTCGATCACCGGCGCGGCAACGTTTCTTGGCAAACCTTCTGACGGAGCCAAGTGCATTCTAAAACCTGGCGCTGCATTTACTTCTAAAATTACACCGCCATTTTCATTCAAAGGCTGTGTCAAATTTTCCGCCATAATATCAATGCCACAAATATCGAGGCCGATTACGCGAGAAATTCTTTCTGATAAAAATATATTTTCTGGATGCATCATGTCAGTCACATCGACAGAAGTGCCACCAGTACTTAAATTTGCAGTAGATTTTAAATATACAATTTCACCTTTTCTTGGAACAGTTTCCAAAGTATAATTCATTTTTGACAATAAATCGGTCGTATCGCGATCAACCGTAATTTCCGTCAAAACATTTTCATGTCCATAACCTCTTCTTGGATCTAAATTTTCGGTGTCAATTAATTCTTGAATCGTATTTGTCCCGTTTCCTTTTACGTGAGCCGGAACTCTTTGCGCTGCCGCAACAATTTTATTATCGATAACCAAAACTCTAAAATCAAATCCGGTTATAAATTTCTCAACGATGACGCGACGGCTGTATTTTTGGGCATAAATCAGTCCTTCTTTCGCATCTTCCAAATTCATTACATTAATAGAAGCACCTTTTCCGTGATTTCCATCTAAAGGTTTTATTACGATTGGATAACCGATTTTCGCAATAGTTCTTTCTAAATCTTCATCATCTACACAAATATCGCCGCCGGCAACAGGAATCGAAGCGTTGCTCAACATTCGTTTTGTTTCTTCTTTATTACAAGCAATATCGACAGCAATGCTGCTTGTTTTGGCGGTCATTGTTGCCTGAAAACGCACCTGATTAATTCCGTACCCTAATTGTACAAGTGAGTTTGTTCCTAATCGAATCCAAGGAATATCTCTCGCAACCGCTTCTTCCACGATACTTCCGGTACTTGGACCGAGGCGAACGCGTTCTCTGATTTCACGCATTTTCTGGATATCGCCTTCTAAGTCATAATCTGTTCCTGCAATTAAAGCTTCGGCAATCGCAACAGCAGATTCTGCAGCAAAAAGCCCTACATTTTCTTCCGTATAACTAAATACTACATTATATATGCCCGAAGTTTTTGTTTCGCGAGTTCTTCCAAAGCCGGTTTCCATTCCGGCCAAAGTCTGAATTTCTAAAGCAATATGTTCGATGACGTGGCCCATCCAAGTTCCACGCTCAATTCTTGAAAAAAATCCTCCAGGAACTCCTTCAGAACAGCGGTGCTCATACATTGTGGGGAACATCGCCTGAATTCTTTCGCCAAAACCATCAATTTTATTGGTTGGAAATTGCTCCATTTCTTCCAAATCCAGACGCATCTGGATTAATTTTTTTCTCTGAACGCTCCAGATGTTTGGACCGCGCAAGGCTTGTATTTTTAAAATCTTCATAAAAGGATGGGTTAGTATTTGTATTTTATTTATAAACGTATGATTATCAAAGTTTTGTTATGAGAATTTAGTCTGTTGTAATGATGACTGAATATATTTCAGAAAATTAGTTAAAAAAAATATAATATAAGTATTGTGCAATAAAATTTTTTGAAAATAAATTATTTTTTTTCTTTAAATAGCTTAAAATTGGTTTATTCTCAGATTTATTTACAAAAACTTAATATTAAGTGTGTATTTTGTAGTCCTGTTTTAAGTTTTTGGTTATTTTTACCGAGTTCACATACCAATTAAAATGAATATACAAGGAAAATTGATGATTATCGGAGGTGCTGTAGATAAAGGAAGTTTTACAGAAGCCAGTTTTGACGCGAATGTTGCTAACAATTTAAATTTCTTTGAAACAGGAATTTTAAAGCGACTTATTATGGAGTCAAAAAATAAAGAAAATTCTAGAATTGAAGTAGTTACGACAGCTTCAAAAATACCTAGAGAAGTTGGACCAGAATATGTTAAGGCTTTAGAATATTTAAATGCTACAAATGTTGACGTTTTGTATATTGAAAAAAGAGAACAAGCGACTGATCCTGAGGTTTTGGCAAGAATAAAAGCTGCCGATGTAGTAATGTTTACAGGCGGCGATCAGCTTCGATTGACTTCTATATTAGGTGGAACTGAATTTCACGACTTGATTTTAGATAAGTATCAAAACGAAGATTTTGTTTACGCAGGAACTTCTGCCGGAGCCGCCGCAGCTTCAAATAACATGATTTATCAAGGAAGCAGTTCAGAAGCTCTGTTAAAAGGCGAAGTGAAAATCACAAGTGGTTTAGGTTTGATTGACGATGTAATTATCGATACTCATTTTGTTCAGAGGGGAAGAATTGGCAGATTATTTCAAGCCGTTGTTGGAAATCCAAAGGTTTTAGGAATCGGTTTGGGGGAAGATACTGGTTTGCTGATCGTTGGCGATAAAATGGAAGCTATAGGTTCTGGACTTGTAATTTTAGTCGACGGAAGACAAATTAAAGATACAAATTTGACAGAAGTTGAATTGGGCCAGCCTGTTTCAATTAATAATTTGATTGTTCATGTCATGAGTAAATATGATACTTATGATTTAAAAACTAACAAAATGCACATAAAATCTTCTCAATATGAGGAAGGTTTGACATCTTAACCAAACCAATAATGAAAATAATTATTCACGGCGGTTTTTTTTCAGAATCATCTACAAATCACGAAACAAAAGTGGCAAAGCAAAATGCTTTATTGCGAATTGCGAAAGATTCATATGAATTTTTAAAATCCCATTCGGCTTTAGAAACCGTGGTTTACGCAGTTTCTCAATTGGAAGACGATGAATTATTCAACGCCGGAATTGGTTCCCAAATTCAAAGCGACGGAAAAATCAGAATGAGTGCTTCTTTGATGGATGGCTTTACGCAAAAAATGAGTGGTGTCATTAATATTGAAGAAGTGAAAAATCCGGTGCAAGTTGCTCAGGTTTTACTAGATTTTGATGATAAAGTTTTAGGAGGAAGCGGTGCTACCAACTTTGCTAGAAAGCGCGGTTTTGAAGTTTTCTCTACAGAAATTCCTCAGAGAAGATCTGAATATGAAGCAAAATTAGCCTCTGCCGGAACCGGAACTGTAGGATGTGTTGCTTTAGATAAAGACGGAAAAATTGCAGTGGCAACTTCCACAGGCGGAAAAGGTTTTGAAATTCCAGGACGAATTTCAGATTCTGCAACCGTTGCCGGAAATTATGCCAATGAATTTTGCGGTGTAAGTTTAACCGGAGTAGGAGAAGATATTGTCAGCGGTGCAGTTGCTGCCAAAATTGTAACTCGTGTAACTGACGGATTTACTTTAAAAGAAGCTTTTAAAAAAACTTTCGCCGAATTAAAACCTTTTGACGGATTTGCTGGAGCAATTGCCATTGATAAAGACGGAAATATTTTCCATCAAGATTCGCATCCAAGTATGGTTTTTGCCAGTTTCGATGGAGAAAAGGAAGAAGTTTTTCAGTGAGTTTTACTATTTATAAAAATAAAAAAGCCTGACAAAAAACGAATTGTCAGGCTTTTTTTTGTTCAATTTTTAATTATCCGACAGATAACTCAGTTGCAATTCCAATTCGGTTCCAAGCGTTGATAATTGTAATCATCATAATTATGTGACCTATATAATCGTCTTCAAATACTTCTTTTGCTTTTGCATAAGTAGCATCAGATAAGCCATTTTTTTGAATCAGCGTAATTTCTTCTGTCATTTCTAGGATTACTCTTTCTTCTTCTGTGTAAAGTTTCGTTTCTCTCCAAGCGTTTAAAAGATAGATTCTTTGTTCAGTTTCGCCTTGTTTTCTCGCATCAGTTGTGTGCATATTAATACAAAATGCACAGCCATTGATTTGTGAGGCTCTGATTTTGATCAACTCTTTGTGTGTTGGAGTTAATGTGGTTCCATTAATATATTTTTCTAATCCGAATAATGCTTTGTAAGCTTCCGGTTGTGTCTGGAAAATGTTTGCTCTTGTACTCATTGTAATGTGTTTTTTAAGTTCATTACAAAGTTGCAACATTAGCTTTTCAAAAAACTTGAAGTACTTCAAGAAATGAAATCAGACTTTTCCAGCGCGAATTTTGCTCATAAATTCTGGAGAAAAATCTAAATAGGAGGCAACCATATATTGGGGAACGCGCTGAATGAATTCGGGAAACATCTTATTCATGTGATGAAAACGTTCTTCTGCAGACATCGTGAAAAGATAAGCAATTCGAACTTGTGAAGCGCCGAATGATTTTTGGATCACCAGTCTAAAGTATTTTTCAAGTTTTGGAAGTCGTTCTAATAATTGATCAAATGATTTCCTATCGATAGAAAGTACTTCGATATTTTCAATAGCCTGAATATTGAAACGAGTCGGAGTTTGATATTGAAAGCTCAAATAGTCTGTAATCCACCAATTTTCAATCCCAAATTGCATCGTCTGTTCTACACCTTTAGAATTATTGATATAAAACCGAATGCATCCTTTTAAGATGAAATATTGCTTGTTGCAGATTTGACTTTCTTCTAATAAGATTTCCTTTTTCTTAAAATTTTCATGTTGAAAGTAAGTCAAGATAATTTCTGCTTCCTCAGGAGTCAGGGAAAGAAATTTTTCTATATGTTGGATTAGAGCGTTCATGAAACAAATATAATAAAAACAAAAAAACCACCTCTTTCGAGATGGTTTTTCTATAAGTAAGTAAGACAAATAGATTTATAAAACGTTTATTTTACTTTATTAAGTACTGCTTTGAAAGCTTCTGGGTGGTTCATCGCTAAATCTGCAAGAACTTTTCTGTTCAATTCGATTCCGTTAGCTTTTACTTTCCCCATGAATTGAGAATAAGACATTCCTTCCAATCTAGCTCCAGCGTTGATACGTTGAATCCATAATGCACGGAAATTTCTTTTGTTCTGCTTTCTATCGCGGTAAGCATAAACCATGGCTTTCTCCACCGCGTTTTTAGCAACTGTCCAAACGTTTTTACGTCTACCAAAGAAACCTTTGGCTTGCTTCATTATCTTTTTTCTTCTTGCTCTTTTAGCAACTGAATTTACTGATCTTGGCATAATTTTAATGTGTTTTTGTAGCAGGCGTCCTGAATTTAATCAAAGGAACTTAATGGCCATACTCCAAGGTTATGAAATTGTTTTTTAACCTAAAGATATCTTTAGTCAAATGTTTAAGTCAAAAGTGAAAAGTCAGTGACTTTAGACTTTAAGACTTTCTAACTTTCGACTTATTAGATAATTCTTAATTGTTGTTTGATGCTTTTCATATCTGTCTTGTGAACAAGAGCAGAGTGAGTCAAAGCTAACTTACGCTTTTTAGATTTTTTAGTCAAGATGTGACTTTTAAAAGCGTGCTTTCTTTTAATCTTTCCAGAGCCAGTAACTTTAAAACGTTTCTTAGCGCTAGATTTGGTTTTCATTTTAGGCATTTTTTCCTAGTGTATTTAATTTGTCTTACTTACTTATTTTGCTTTAAGCTATATGCTTTAGGTTTTAAGCTTATTGCCTATTGCCTTCTGCCTATTGCCTAAAATTATTTCTTCTTCTTCGGAGCAATGAACATAATCATTCTCTTTCCTTCCAAAACTGGCAAAGCTTCCACTTTTCCGAATTCTTCTAAATCTTGAGCCAAACGAAGCAAAAGAATCTGTCCTTGATCTTTATAGATGATCGAACGACCCTTGAAGAATACAAAAGCTTTCAACTTCGAACCTTCCTTTAGGAACTTCTCAGCATTTTTTCTTTTGAATTCATAATCGTGCTCATCAGTTTGAGGACCAAAACGAATCTCTTTTACTGTAATTTGAGTAGATTTTGCTTTAAGTTCTTTATCACGCTTTTTCTGCATGTAAACGAACTTTTTATAATCCATAATTTTACATACCGGAGGTTCAGCATTTGGAGAGATCTCAACCAAGTCAAGTTCTTGCTCTTCTGCCATTCTCAAAGCCTCTGAAGTTTTATAAACTTTTGGCTCTACGTTGTCTCCAACAAGGCGCACTTCTGGGACACGAATTAAATTGTTAATTCTGTGTGCGTCTTTTTTTTCTACTCGAGGCTGGTAACCTCTGTTGTTTCTTATTGCTATGGCCTTAAAATTTAAGTTAAACTGTAAATGTTTTTAATGTCTTTTTTATTTCTTCATTGACAATTGAAGCAAATTCATCGATAGAAACAGTGATATTTCCTTTTCCTTCCTGTCCGTGACGACGAACTGAAATCGTACCGTTTTTCTCTTCTTCCTCGCCTATAATCAGCATAAACGGGTACTTCTGTACTTCAGCTTCTCTAATTTTCTTGCCGATTGTCTCGTTTCTGTTGTCAATTAGGGCGCGAATTTCGTGATTTTCTAGCAAATCTAAAACTTTTTTAGCATAATTTTCATATTTCTCGCTCAAAGACAATATAATAGCCTGCTCAGGCATCAGCCAAATTGGGAAATTTCCTGCCGTATGTTCTAATAAAATCGCTATAAATCTTTCCATCGAACCAAAAGGTGCTCTGTGAATCATCACCGGACGGTGCAATTCATTATCTGAACCCTTGTAAGTCAGGTCAAAACGCTCAGGTAAATTATAATCTACTTGGATAGTTCCCAATTGCCACTGTCTTCCCAAAGCATCCTTCACCATGAAATCCAATTTCGGACCATAGAAAGCCGCTTCGCCATACTCAACAACAGTATTTAGTCCTTTGTCTTTCGCGGCGTTGATAATCGCATTTTCAGCTTTTTCCCAGTTTTCATCAGAACCGATATATTTAGCTCTGTCTTCTTGATCTCTCAAAGAAATCTGTGCCGTAAAGTTTTCAAATCCTAAAGATCCGAATACATATAATACAAGGTCGATAACTTTTTTGAATTCCTCATCTAATTGTTCCGGAGTACAGAAAATATGCGCATCATCCTGAGTAAACCCGCGAACACGAGTCAGACCGTGTAATTCTCCCGATTGCTCATATCTATATACGGTTCCAAATTCTGCATAACGCTTCGGCAAATCTTTATACGACCAAGGTCTAACGTTATAAATCTCACAGTGGTGCGGACAGTTCATCGGTTTCAATAAAAATTCTTCCCCTTCCGCCGGAGTATGAATAGGCTGGAAGCTGTCTGCTCCATATTTTTCATAATGTCCAGAAGTCACATAAAGTTCTTTCTGACCGATATGAGGCGTAACAACTTGCTCATAACCTGCTTTCTTTTGTGCCTTTTTCAAAAATTGTTCCAAACGATCTCTTAAAGCAGCGCCTTTTGGCAACCACAATGGCAAACCTTGACCCACTTTTTGAGAGAAAGCAAACAGTTCCAATTCCTTTCCAAGTTTTCTATGATCACGACGTTTAGCTTCTTCAAGCAATTCAAGGTAATCTGTCAGATCTTTTTGCTTAGGAAATGAAATTCCATAAACACGAGTCAACTGCTTGTTCTTTTCATCACCTCTCCAATACGCACCAGCAACACTCATGATTTTAAAAGCCTTGATAATTCCAGTATTTGGAATATGACCACCACGGCATAAGTCGAAGAAGTCAGCATGATCGCAAAAAGTAATCGTTCCGTCTTCCAGATTTGAAATCAATTCTGTCTTATATTCATTGTCCTTATATACTTCTAAAGCTTCCGCCTTTGAAACCGAACGCATTGTAAATTCATATTTTCCTCTTGAAATTTCAAGAACGCGATCTTCCACTTTCTTGAAATCGGCATCAGTGATCTTTTGGTCGCCAAAATCTACGTCATAATAAAAACCGTTATCAATCGCAGGTCCCAATGTCAGTTTGATTCCTGGAAATAATTCTTCCAAAGCTTGCGCCATAACGTGAGAAGTCGAATGCCAGAACGCTTTCTTTCCGTCTTTGTCATTCCAAGTATATAATACGAGTGACCCATCCGTCGTCAGTTCCGTCGCGGTTTCCACAGTAGTTCCATTGAATGAAGCAGAAATAACATTTCTTGCCAATCCTTCACTAATGCTTTTTGCAACATCCATCGGAGTCACGCCTTGCGCAAACTCTTTAACTGACCCATCGGGTAACGTAATCTTTATCATGTTATAAAATTTATGAGCGCAAATATAGAGGTTTCTGAAAACACATACAATATATATGTATACTATAAATTCACATACCTTATATATAGGTAGATTTTTACATATAATATAGTAGGCAAGAATTTCTTTTCCAGCAGCGAACGGCCGGTGACTTATCAGGCTATGCCATTCCCGCTGGCGCCGCTCGCTTTTCTTCTGCCTTCCGGCAGAAGAAAGAGCTCAGGCAACGCCGCCATCGGGGCTA